>Ga0172371_10002004_pt1 | contig 32480 bp, 29 predicted proteins | sample Lak12m_FD_114543 | JGI IMG/M metagenome (GOLD analysis project Ga0172371, IMG submission 114543) | Freshwater microbial communities from Kabuno Bay, South-Kivu, Congo - kab_022012_12m | ecosystem: Environmental > Aquatic > Freshwater > Lake | place: Democratic Republic of the Congo: South-Kivu...
AAACAAGCTCATCCTTTGGGACGATCCAACAATCCTCCTGGTTATAAGTCGGGATACTGGAGGTTCGCTTATGGCAAAAAAGCCAGTTGATTCATCCATTGCCTGAGACACCGCTATTTATATCCAAGTTCCGGAGAAGGTATCTGCCCGCAGAAAAGTAAAAGAAAGTCTGACTTCACTTCAATTAATTTAGAGCAATTTCCATTTGTAGATGGAAATTCATATCAATCCAAGGATTATATTTAGTGGACGCACCAGGTAGAAATCATGATCTAAGCCGGTGTTGGATCCATCATTATCTCATAAGGAAGGCTTTGAATGAACTTAAAAATAAAGAAACTTGATTTTCGCATTATGCTGGGAGTTTTACTTATCCTCGGAGGAATTCTGGGAATTCTCGAGAAATTAGGTGCGATTAGAAATGCTACAGAATTCTTCTGGGCAACAATATTCGGTTTTGGAGGGGCTGCCTTCCTTTTCATTTTTGCGACCAATCGTGAACACTGGTGGAGCATCATACCCGGTACTGTCCTGATCGGGTTAGCTTTGACAATTGGGTTACCTGAAAAATTTAGTAATTTCAGTGGACTTACTTTCTTAGGATCCCTTGGAACTGGTTTTTTGGTAATCTATATAATTAACCGCAAGAATTGGTGGGCGATCATCCCATCTGGAGTTTTGTTCACAATAGGGATCGTATCTTCAATATCAAATCCTATGGATGGAAAAGATACGGGTGCCCTTTTTTTTATTGGGCTTGGGATAACTTTCTTCCTGGTTGCAATTTTACCCAATAAGGCTCAACCCATGAAGTGGTCGTTCATTCCCGCCACGATCCTGTTACTTTTCGGAACATTGCTAGGGTCATCTTTTAGTGGCGTATTGGATTACATTTGGATCGGTGCCCTATTTTGTGGTGGTCTTTACATGATCTGGCATTTCTTACGAACACAAAAAGACTGATACTAATAACCTAAAGCCCCTCTCGCAAATACTGCAGAGGGGTTTTCAATAAAATTTTTTATCTCCTTCTTTCTTTGAATCGCTTATATATTCTCAACCATGCTTCTGTGGGGAAATCGGGTTTTGTTTTTTTATCTTCCTCGCTACTAATGTGGAACGCGAGATCTTCCAACAAACATGATATTGGCTCATTTGGTCTATTAATAACAAGAGGCTGCCCATTGTTTATAGATTGAACAAAAGCATCCGGTGTATAAGGGATCATAACCATTGAAGACATAGATAAAGCTGCTTCAATATTTTCTTTCGGAAGACCAAAATTTGGGAAAGTTGAGTTTATTATCAATTTGATCTTCTCAGGAGGATAATTTAGCTTATGGTATGTATCAATAGCTGCTGAAGCTGCCCGAATTGAAGCCATATCCTGCGATACAACCATCAAGATCAAATCTGTAACATCCAATGTTTCGATCGTACAAGCATCAAAATTATGCGGCAGATCACAGACGATATAATCATAATTCATTTTCAAGAGACGAATCGATTCCGAAAGGTTGTCCGAACTTATCGATTCAGCTTCTGTTGGAAAGGTTGGGGCAGCAATAAATGCCAATCCGGATTCATGTTTGCAAATAATTGAATCCAGAACATCCTGATCTAACTCTCCGGGTGTAAACCGTGCCACATCTGCCCAGGTTCTTTTCAAGGTTGAGTTCAGCATCAGAGCCACCTGCCCCGCCATCATCGTCAGATCAAGAAGAATGGCAGGTTTTCGCCAAAGAATTGCCAGTTCCACAGATAGATTCACTGCCAAACTGGAACACCCAACTCCTCCTCGCAAGCTATGCAACCCTATCAGCTTCCCCCCTTCACGAGATTTCTTTACTCCATCCGCTACCGGGATTACCGAAGAAGCAATTTCCACACGCCTAAGAAGTATCTTCAACCTGGCCACCAATTCTGCAGGGGCAAAAGGCTTGGTCAGGTAGGCATCTGCACCAGCCTCAAATGATTTTAATTTATCCTGAATTTCTGTTTGAGCAGTTAACATAATAATCGGGACTTTAGCGAATTGAAGTTCCCTCCTCAACAGTCGGGTGACTTCATAGCCCGAGATTCCAGGCATCATAACATCTGTAATGATCGCATCCGGAATATTCTTCTTTGCCAATTCCAAACCTTGCAAACCATCATCAGCAAAAATAATGTCATAATCCTGATCATCCAGGGCTTTGGCAATCATCTTATGATAAAGTTTTTCGTCATCAATAACCAGGATTCTTGTCATACAATAGATCTCCAGTTCAACCGAGAGATATTACTTTCTTAAATTTTCAAAAAATTTTTTCGCTCTGGAGGCTTCATCTTTTAATTTGGAAATCAAATGAGGCGCATTCGATAAGTCCTTGTCATTGCCCATTGCTTCCAATTGGGCAGCCAAATTTCTAATCGGCTCTGCACTAAAATTGGCTGAAACGCCTTTTAAATTATGGGCGCTACGGACAAAGGTTTGATAATCATTTAATTGTAATGAATCATCCAATTCATCGATCCTTACAGACAGGTTTTCCATGAATTCATTTCCCAATTCTATGAATAAATCGTAATCATTACCAAATCGCGGCAGAGCAGAATCCAAATCCAAAGGTAAACCGTATTCATCAATCGCATCAGGATCTTTGATAATCCTGCTGGAATCCTTAGAAGCTATTGTTGATTCAAAATCTCCAAATAATCCCTCATCAGCAAATAACCCAGCTGATATGAAGTTGCTTGAATCTGGACTGGAGGTGTTGTCCTCCAATTTTTCAGATGAACTGTCGCTAAATTCAAGCTTCAGCTCTGTCCACTTATCCAAAGCAGCAGTTAATACTTTTAGATCAATGGGTTTCGAAACATAATCGTCCATTCCCGCTTCCAAACACCTTTCCTTATCTCCTTTAAGGGCATGGGCGGTCATGGCAATAATTGGAGTTCTTGAAATCCCATTTTCCAATTCCCATTGACGGATTTTTTGGGTTGATTCAAAACCATCCATTACGGGCATTTGTACATCCATTAATACCAGGCTGTATTTTTCCTCCTGGAATTTCTCATAAGCAATGAGACCATTCTCCACCGAATCAACCATAAAACCTGCTTTTTGCAGAAGAACAATGGCAAGTTTTTGGTTAATGGGATTATCCTCAGCCAATAATAATCGCAGCCCCATATGGCGTGCTTCGCTTATGGATGTATCCGTTATAAATTGATTACCCCCATCAGTCTTAGATTCTTTCGAAACCACCGTTCTCAGAGCATCAAGCAGCAAAGACTGTTTTACTGGTTTGAGAAGATATCCCGCACATCCTAACGCTTTCATCCGTGTCATCTCACCACCTTGCCCCATGGAGGTGAGAATAATTATTTTGGATGATCTGCCTGCGGGATCTCTTAATATTTCCCGAGCAGTTTGTTCCCCATCCATCAAAGGCATTTGCATATCCAGCAAAATTACCTGGAAAGGAGTGCCCATGCGGTTAGCAGTTTGCAACATTTCCAGACCCTTTGCGCCTCCTGGAGCCATATCAACCTTACATCCTATTGACTCTACCATTTTTTTCAAAATCATTCTGTTCGTCGAATTGTCATCGATGACCAATACCCGAAGGTCTGCAATTATCGCAGGTTCATCCATTCGCAAAAGAGCAGTTGTTTTCCTCCCCGAAGGTTGTTTTTCGAATTCAACTGTAAACCAAAATTTACTACCAACACCGGGTTTCGAATCCAAACCTATCGTTCCATTCATCGCTTTGACTAATTGCTGCGAGATAGTCAATCCCAAACCTGATCCGCCATATCTTCGGGTTGTTGATCCATCTGCCTGGGTAAATCTGTCAAATATAGCAGATTGACGCTCTTTCGGTATGCCAATGCCGGTATCCTGAACAGAAAATATTACTTTTATATGGGATTCGGTTTCTTCTACAAGATCAGCCATAATTACGATTTCACCCTGATGAGTAAATTTTATCGCATTCCCCACTAAATTTACCAGGATCTGACGTAGTCGGACTGGATCTCCCCGTAAACCTGTTTTTACATTAGGATTAACCAGACAAGCCAGCTCCAATCCTTTGTCCTGGACCCGTTGAGCAAAAGCATATGCGACATCTTCAACGGCTACACGCAAATTGAAGTCAACAATCTCCAATTCCAACTTTCCCGCTTCAATCTTTGAAAAATCCAAGATATCGTTCAAGAGTGATAATAAAGATTCTGCACTTTTTAATGAAGTTTCAGCAAAATCCTTTTGTTCACTGTTGAGCTCTGTGTCCATCAAGAGTTCAAGCATTCCAATTACTCCATTCATTGGAGTCCGTATCTCATGGCTCATGTTCGCCAAGAATTCACTCTTTGCCTTATTAGCCTCTTCTGCCTGAATGCGAGCTTGAACTAATTCTGAAATATCATGATATATTGCGAAAGCGCCGACTTTTTTTCCTTCTACAATGACAGGCACACCAAATATTTCGACATCCACCAATGAATGATCGCTGCGACGCCTCTTCCCAATAGCATGGATGCTGTCTTTCATTGCCATTTGAGTATATAGCGCCGCTTCACCAGCAGTTTCTGAAGTTGTGATCAATTCATCTATTTTTTGTCCAGTTGCTACTTTACTTGAGTAAAGGAATAATTTTTCAAAAGCAGGATTTATTGAAAGAATCTTTTCATCACCGTCCAGGATGACAATAGCATTTGGACTATTCGCAACAAGGGCTTCAAAATATTGTTTCTGGCTGAATAATTGGTCCTCCCTTATTTTTTTCTCAGAAATGTCCTGTTGAAGCTGTCGATTGGCTTCTTGTAATTCCGAGGTTCTTTCCGAAATTTTAATTTCCAACTGCGATTTCAGTTGTTGCAGATTATCTTCCCGTTTTCCCACCAGTACCGATATTAATCCCAGGACAATTGGTGCCGAATCAATGATCCAAAGTAAAGCATAAGTTCTTTGAACGGTTACCAAAGACTCCCATGACAAACCCATACCATTAGATACGATTAGTTGCACCGAGGCAATAATTGGGAAACCCAACCCAAATATAAATCCAAAGGACATAAATTTGAATTTTGAAGACGAAAAGAAATTTTTATTTTCCAACTTTCAATCCTCTATTTCTATAATCTTCGATGAGATATTTGTCATTATAACAAATAGAATTAAATTTACAGATATAAAGATCTATCAAAATCCCCCTCCCAATTCCTAAATCTAAGTCCTAAACTGCCTCCACCTTTTCAATTTCTGGGAAGAATTGCCGAACAGTTCCTTCCACCCACCCGTGCAATGTTGCTGGAGAAAGGGGGCAACCCAGACATGCCCCACCTAACCTGACACGCAATTTTCTTCCATCAAAGGAAACATAATCCACAGAACCGCCATGAAAATGTTCAATATAGGCACTTAGTTGCTCGACCAAACCCTTCATCTGTTCTACTTTGATCTTCAAATCATCTGAATCCATTTTTTGAATCTCCTTGGTTTCCATCCGACCATCTTCGGGCTGAATTATACAGTGCGATATCAGAGATATTACCTGAGATTGCCTATTTTGCCAACGTTCTGAGATAACTGCTGCCAATCGATCGGATATGATTTTCCCCAATTCAGGATATTTACTACCCAAAACCTGGAGATCACTTCCACGCATTCTTAAAGTTTTACTATCCTGGATACATTTGGCTCCGGAAGTGTAAGACACATTCCCCATGGCCGCTGACCATCCGAAAACTCCACCAGATTGAATTTGAGCCACCTTCATAACCGGACCATCTTCAGGCTTGTAACTGATGACAACATTTCCTTCACAAAGAAGATAGAGAAATTCAGCTTTTGCATCTTGCTTGAAGATCACCTGGCCAGCTTTATACGATTCCTGCATAAAAAAGGGGGACAAGTGCTGAAGCTCCTCCGTGCTTAGCCCTTTAAAAAAAGCAAAACTTTCCAAACTTGTTGAAGTCATATCAGAATGGTAGCCATTAATACCCCTTCTTTCTAGTGGCATATTTCCTAAATCAATCGACATTTATCCCTTTCACAAGAATAAAGAGTCATCAAATCATAAAATTGTGATATAAGGTTCTTTACAAACTTCAATGCAACTTTACTTGACAGGGTACATCTAATGAATACTACGGAAAATAATGATTATTCAATTGAAGAAATTGTCTCAGGGAACCGAACAGAATTTGTCAAGCTGGTCGAAGCACATTCAAACCAAATTTACAGACTTGCATTAAAAATTCTTAATAATCCTCAAGACGCAGAAGATGTTTTGCAAAACACTTTCTTAAAAGCTTTTCAAAATATTAATACCTTTGAAGGTCGGTCAAAAATATCCACCTGGTTATATCGAATTGCAACAAATGAAGCGCTAATGATCATACGAAAACAACACCCGGAAGTAAATATCAGTGAAGAAACTGATGAAGATAGCAATGATATCAATTCTCCCGTTCAATTTATCGATTGGTGCTGTCTCCCGGAAAGTGAAATGGTTTCTTCGGAATCGAAAAAAGAATTGGACAACTCAATTCAACGCTTATCATACGCACTTCGTATTGTTTTCATTTTACGCGATATCGAAGGATTATCCATCCAAGAAACAAGTAAAGTATTAAACCTATCTGAGACTGCAGTAAAAACCCGATTATTACGTGCCCGGCTGAATCTACGCGAACAACTTTCCGCATATTATGGTGATCGCTTGCTGGCAGGAGAAAAGAATAATGAAAGAGCATGAAAATTGTCAAACCATGTTGACTTTCCTCTCAGATTTCGTGGATGGGGATCTAGATCAAGACTTGTGTTTACAAATTGAAACCCACTTATCAGAATGCCCTGACTGCGCAATCGTAGTGGACACTTTGAAAAAGACAATCTATTTATATCAAAGCAATTCGAAAAACACAGTGCAAGTACCGGATGATGTGCGTGAACGCCTGTTCAAATGTTTAAACCTTGAAGAATTTATTAAACCAGAACAGAGTTAATTAATGACAAAAAAATTCCTTACTCGAAGAATAAAATATAACACAAATAAGATTACCTGGATGTTTCTAATGGGAGTTGGATTGATCCTCGTTGGAACCGCAGTATTATTAATGACAATGCAGGGTTCAGCTGAGAATAATTCATCTTCGGTCAGTGCTTATTCTACAATTCCTTTAGAGGTTAATTATCCAGCACCAGAGATCGAATTAACCGACTTATCTTTATATCCAGCAGATCTAAAGGATTATCGAAACCAAATTGTCCTTGTAAATAATTGGGCTACATGGTGCCCGCCGTGCAAAGCTGAGATGCCAACCCTTGAGACGTATTATCAAGCACATGCAAATGAAGGTTTCACGATAATAGCGATTGAATCCGGCGAATCGATAACCGAAGTTTCTGACTTTGTTGATGAATATGCGATCAGCTTCCCGGTATGGATCGATTTGGAAGGAGTTGCACTTGATGCCTTTAGCAACTGGAACCTTCCCAGTTCATATGTTATTGACAGGGATGGTATGATACGGCTGACATGGACGGGTGAAATCAGCCTGGAAATGCTTGATAAATATGTCACTCCTTTATTAAAAGAATAATTGGCTAAAATACGCCTATAAAAAAATGTTCCAGTAGAATTACAGTTTATTTTCCAGCAGTTATTTTACTTGCCAGATTTGAGCAATCACACGCAGTCACTATCTCACTTCCGCGCGTCAATGTCCCCAGATAAGGTTTAATCCCATCATGCGCGATCCAACCTTCCAAATTGAATGCCAGAGTTCCATCTGCAGGGATCCACTCTCCGTTATATTTTCGTGCAAAATGAATATGCGTACCAGTCGCCCTACCGCCTTCACATGATGGATGCCCGATAGGATCACCCGCTTTTACATGAGTCCCAACTGTCAACCGCCCTTCGGTTGCAACATGAAGGTAAAGGATATTCCATCCAGTTCTTTCGTCCATATCACCATCAAGATCCAGAACAATAATACCGGTTTCAGAACGGACTACATTACCATCTGCTATGGCAGTTGCCCATATTTCAGAGGTAACACAACCTCCCCTTTCGGAAGGTGGAGCAAAATCTATGGCTGAAAATGGTTCGAGAGTTCCCCATCCAGAATGGGGTCCACCTGTATATGTCCACGACTCGCCAGCCTTGAAGGGTAAAAGGAAAATCGGTTGTTGCAGACTTACCGGTATATGAGGATCACCCAATACCCAGGGGTCTCCAAACAATTGGTTAATTGTCATTGCGATACCATCCGGACCTATCGCTCTTGTATATTCATCCAAGGGATGGTTTAAGAAATATGCCTGAATGGCAACAGTCGCAGCGTTTTGCCAAGGATCTGGTCGTTCCAGGGTGCCATTCGGATGCTCAAATGTTTTTATATGACCGCTTCTCCAACCATAATATCCATTGTTAAGGATATTCGCAGCCCAGACCAATTGCAAATAGAGACCTTCGTAAGAAAGATCGTCATTACCCAGAATAAACTCCGATGCGGGTTTGATCGGATCCGTCAGAGCTCCAGCCTGATAATCCAGTAACGCCAACAATAACATAGGGCTGATACTGAAATTTAGGGCTACCAAATCTATTATTTCTCCCCCAGAGCGGGTCTGACCACTTGCAAAAGCCCGGTAATCTTTTAACCATCCTGAGTGCAGTGCAATAAAATTACTCGTATTGAAAGGAATTGACAAGGGACCATAAATAAAAAAGTTATCGGGAACAATCTGAAACGAAGTACCCCATAATGGCAAATAATAAATGGGGATCTTCATCGGCATTCCTGGAGGCATTGTGGTTGCATCATCTGGAATAATTGGATTTGCCAACCTGATCTCTGCTTCCGTGGTATTGAAATGGATTGCAAGTGCTGCAAGAGTATCGCCAGGTTGCGCCAAATAATCCACCAACTCCCCCGGGTAGTAAGAGGGGCGCACTGCCAATGATGTTGCGGTTGCAGGTGACATGTCAATCACATCTGTACCAAAGGGGATGGTATCAAAGTTCGCAGGGGAACAAGATGCAAGAATTATACAAATGGTAAGGCAAACCAGGATTTTATTCATTATAGAGCGTAATTTTTTTCTTAATCGCCAGGTTCCCTGACAATTGAAGTGATCAAAGACCCGTTTGGAAGGGCAACAACAGTATGATCGCCCTTGGTTAATGATCCTTCGTAAGCTTTTTCTCCAGCATGTGCTATCCACCCACTTAAATCAAATGGCGATGGTCCATCAGCCAGTATCCATTCTCCATTGAATTTTCTTGCAAAATGGAAATGGGTCCCAGTTGATCTACCACCTTCACAGGACGGATGTCCGATCCGATCATCAATATTCACCAGGGTGCCTTTTGGAACCCGATCTTTTTCTGCAATATGAAGATAAAGCAGGTTCCATCCGGTTTGTTCATAGCCATCATTGTCCAGGTCGAGAATAACCACTCCATTACTGGAGCGAACTACCTGCCCTGAGGCTGCAGCCAAAACCCAAGAGTCAGACTCATAACAACCTTTCTGATCCGCAGCAGGAGCAAAATCCAATGCTGCCAAAGCACCTTCTTTTTCCCAGGCTGGGTGAGGACCACCTGTTAAATTCCATGTTTCCCCTGGAGAAAAGGGTAAATTAAGCTGAGGCTGTGTAAGGTCTGGAGGAAACAATGGTTCCACCTTTTTAGCTCTTATCCAAGGGTCTCCGAACATATTTTCATATAATTTTATAAATCCTACATTCGGATCCATAATCGCAAGCCAATCTGCGTAACTATTCTGCAAAGAGAAATAATACATTAACGCAACTGTACCCGCATTAAGATCAGGAGCGATCCTGATCTTTTCTCCTCCGATAAACGATAATTCGGTTAATTGTCCACTTCTCCATCCATAATATCCTATACTTAAATCCTTTGAAGCCAGCAGGTACTGGTTGAAAAGACCGACATAAAACAAATCTATGTAACCAAGTGGATAATCCTTATCAGCCAGGTTACTCGGTTGCCCAATTACCCAGCCACTCTGATATTCCAACAGCGCCAATAATAAGCGAGGGTTGATTGAATTATCGAGGGCCTGGCGATTGACTACATCCACCCCTGTAGTTGTCTTTGTGACCCACTCGGTGTAATTTTTTAAAAAGCCACCAGCTGCTGCAACATAACTATAAACGTCGAAATCGATAGCGGAAGGAGAAAATACGATCTCACTATCAGGCATAATTTGAACTGCAGGTGTCATTTCTGAAATCAATACCGATGGGATCGACAACAAGGTATTTGGATCTATCAAACCCTTTTCAGTTAAAATTGATCCTGACAAAATATCCGCAACATTTACACCAAAGTGGCTTGCCACAACAGGAAGGCTGTCACCTGGTTGAGAATAATAAATTATCCGGGGAGCGCTTGTTAACGCCAATTCTGGTGTACTGCTTTTACCTGGAACCAATTGTGTCGGAGTAAGTGTGGGTTCTAATGTGGGAGTTTCCGTAAGAGTAATTGCAGAAGTCGGTGTAAAGTCATAGATCTCAGTGGTCATTTCAGGTGTCGGCATACCAGAAATATTTTCGGTTGCAAGCATAGAAGGTGAGCCCCATAATGGGGTGCAGCCTGCCAAGATAAAAAACATTATCAATAAAGGAGTTAAGACTATCGACAACCTGGATGAAACCGCAATGTACTTCATGAAAATCGATTATACCATCAGGGAGTTTATTGATCTCACATCCAGCGTCGAATTGAAATACAGGCGTCCCAATATTTTATTGAATTATTGATCCCCCAACCGTCTAAATTATCGTTTGATCTGATTAATTGGATTGTTACCATCAAAAGCTTCGACCTGCTGGTCTCCCCTTGTGAGATACCCATCATATTCAATTCCTGTACCTGAAGATATCCAACCTTCGAGATCGAAAGGAACCGACCCATCGGCAGATATCCATACTCCATTGAATTTTCTGGCAAGGTGGACATGAGTCCCATTTGAGACCCCACCCTCGCAAGATGGGTGACCAACCCTGTCGCCTGCCATTAGATACATTCCTTCGGTCACTCGATCAAGGGTGTCAATATGCATATATAAAACGTTCCATCCAGTTTGTTCAAAACCATCCCCATCCAGATCCTGGACAACAGCACCGTTTGAAGATCTGACAATCAATCCATCTGCTACGGCTAAAACCCAGGCATTGCTTATCACACAACCTTGCGCTTCCCCAGGTGGTGCAAAATCTATTGCCGCCCAACCAGACCCTGAGTCCCATCCACCATGTGGTCCCCCAGTGAAAGCCCAAAAGAGATCTTTTTCAAAAGGCAATGACATTGGCGGTTGTTTTAGATTTGCAGGAATGAGGGGCTCAATAGCAAAATCAAAAGGATAACCGAATAAGTTTGTAAAAACAGAGAAGAAACCATCCTGCGTTACATCAAACTGCCAGGAGGAATAATCATCCAAATTCGCAAACAGAAGTTGAACTCCTGCTGTTCCTGAATTTATCGTAGATGCAATTGGTACCATCGTTCCATCTGCCAGGATAACATTCGGGAGGGCATTTACTTTCCAGAGATAAAACCCTGCATTCAAGGTGTTCGCTGCCCAGGTTAATTGTCTATATAAACCGATATGCCATGTATCATAAAAACCAAGTGGATAATCCAGCGTACTTGAAGCCGGTTGAGATCTTGTCAACCAGCCTGAGCGATATTCCAATATTGCTAATAACAGTCTAGGATTAACTGAGTAATTATGAGATACCAACCTGATAATTTGGGCTCCGTCCAAATTAGTTCCATCAACATCCTCTTTATAACTGGATAAGTAGCCTCCATATTTTTGAATGAAGATCGCAATATCAAAAGTCATACTCATTGGGCCAAGAACCAATTCAGAGTCCGGGATTATTTTGAAATTCGGACCCGTATCCTGGATTGATATTTGTGGAATATTAAGGACCTGACCTACATCGAGTGAGTTTGGATCGATCAATCCATTTGCCTGCATAAGGGAATCAAGGCTAACCGAAAACCTTCTTGCAATAAAACCAAGCGTATCCCCTTGCAATACTGTGTATTGGTCAGGATTCGTTTGTTGGGTTGAGACCGGTCGTGGCAAGTCTGGTGTTGGAGATAATATTGGTGAATCGGGCAGCCTGACTTGGGGCAGGCTAAAAGAAGGAGTGGGAGTTGTTCCGATAAAAGGGGTAACCGTTGAGTAACTGGAGTTCGTGACAGGTTTCCATTCAGGTGAATCAGGTGCCGCACGAACACACCCTGATAAAACTATCAATGACAATAAAATTAATTTCAGAAATTTTGTTATGCGCATTTTTTGATTCTAATGCAAATTTTCATTACCTGCACGGTCCCAGTGCATATATTATAATACCCGAACAGAATTGATACTTCACTTAATACAACTGGAAATCAAATGAGCTTATTTCATAAAAAATTTAATATTACCAACTATCGCGCTGGTAGTATTGAAGAATATACGACTGATGTAATTATTGAAGCTCCAGTGGACATTTCAATAAATGCCAAATATTGGTTAACCTTGATGTGCACTCCTTCAAATTTGGATGAGCTTGCAATCGGCTTTCTTTACAATGAAGGATTGATCAATACAATCGAAGAAATTAAAATGGTCGAGGTATGCCAAAACGGAAGTAATATTGATATCTGGCTTAATCACGAGCTGGATATTCCAAAGAGATTGCACCGAACGTCCGGTTGCACGGGTGGGACAACTTCAGTCAAGCTCGACCTAAAAAACCAAGCAAAACCATCTCCAACCAGAATATCTTCTTTGAAAATTACAAAACTTCTTGACATGCTTCAAGAAAATCAGAATTTATATGCCATGTCAGGAGGAGTTCACTCATCAGCCCTCAGCGATGGAGAGGAGCTATTAATAGTCATGGAAGATATTGGCAGACACAACACACTTGATAAAATAGCAGGGAGCTGTTTAAGGGAAAATGGCTTTCCAGCAGAGAGTATTCTAATTTCAACAGGTCGCATAAGTTCTGAAATGTTGCAAAAAGCAGCAAGAATTGGCTCAGCCATCATCATTTCACGAACATCGCCAAGTACTCTCTCTATAGAATATGCAGATCAATTGGACATTTGTATCATCGGTTACGCCAGAAAAGATCGATTTAAGATATATTCACATCCTGAATTTGTAGTCCATCCATCTGATTGAATATATATGTGACCACCGATTTGATAGTTTCAAAGGTTTGAAATCTTGGAAATTTTTTTTAGAATCAAATCCAAAAACACATTTTGTCTAAAGGAAATCCCATGCCAGACCCATTAATTGAATGTATCCCAAATTTTTCCGAGGCTCGCAGGCTTGAAGTAATAAAAGAAATCTCACTTGCAATTGAATCGATCCATAATGTCCAATTATTGGACATTCATTCGGATAATGACCATAACCGGACTGTGATCACATTCATTGGAGACCCTGCATCGGTAGAGGAAGCTGCATTCCAATCGATTAAGAGAGCTTCGGAATTAATTAATTTGGAAAATCATAAAGGTTCACACCCACGGATGGGTGCTACCGATGTAGTCCCACTTGTTCCCATCTCAGATATTTCCATGGAAGAATGTGTAAAAATTTCACGCCACCTGGCAGACAGAGTAGGAAAAGAATTACAAATTCCAATATACATGTATGAGGAATCAGCATTTACCCCTGAGCGGAAAAAACTGGAAAATATCCGCAGAGGTGAATATGAATTACTTAAAGAGGAAATTGAAACAAAAAATTCCCGTGCTCCGGACTATGGTCCTTCCAAGCTGGGACTTGCCGGAGCAACTGTCATAGGTGCAAGGAATCCATTAATCGCATTTAATGTTTACCTGGATACAGATGACCTTTCCAAAGCCAAGTCCATTGCAAAGGCAATTCGAGAATCATCCGGAGGTTTACCAACCGTCAAGGCATTGGGAATGATGGTGAATGGACTCGCTCAAGTATCAATGAATCTTACCAACTTCAGGGAAACATCTCTTTTACAAGTGGTTGATGCAATTCGAATTCTAGTGGCTAAATACCGTACAAAAATCCATCACAGCGAATTAATTGGACTTATTCCTCAAGAAGCTCTCTTGAATACCGCACTTTCTTATTTGAAATTGGATGATTTTGACAACGACCAGATCCTTGAGAATCAAATTTCGAAAATCAAATCTGAAAAAATAACCACTGATACACAATTATTGGATGAATTTGCCTCAAGCAAACCCACGCCTGGCGGAGGCTCTGCTGCAGCTTATTCAGGCGCTTTGGCAGCTGCCCTGGTTGTTATGGTAGCCAGACTAACTGTCGGAAAGAAAAAATATGCTTCCATTGAAGCTCAGATGAATGAGATCATCCTTCAGGCAGAAAAAATAAGGACACTATTAACCGAACTTGTCAAAAAAGACACATTGGCTTTCGAAGATGTTATGCAAGCGTTCAAGCTACCAAAAAATACAAGCGAGCTGGAATCCATTCGTATGCAAGCAATTGAAAAAGCGACTCAATCCGCAGCACAAGTACCAATGCAAGTTGCTCAATTAAGCGTGACCATCCTTGCACTGGCAGAGAGAGTTGTTACATTGGGGAATATTAACACGATCAGCGACGGAGGATCTGCCGGTGCGTTAGCCATGGCTTCCATTAAAGCTGCTGGATACAATGTGCGGATCAATCTCGCAAATTTATCTGACACGATCGTGCGCGAATCCATGGAGACCCAAATTGGACAGATAGAGCAACGAGCAACTATTATCGATAGTAAGCTGCTTAAATCGATCAAAACGCGTGGTGGAATCTAAGAATACCGATCAAATTCCTTTTACCAAGTAAGTATTTTAGAACAACGAATGGAGGATAAGATGAACGAACCCGAAAAAAAATTTGGATTTGAAACACGACAGATCCATGCCGGTCAACAACCTGATCCCTCCACGGGAGCCAGTGTGGTTCCATTGCATCAATCCGCTGGTTACCAGTTCCGAGACACAGAACATGCAGCACGCCTTTTTGCTCTGGAAGAATCTGGAAATATTTACACCCGGATCATGAATCCAACCACTGCAGCTTTTGAACAAAGAATTGCCAATCTCGAAGGGGGATCTGGAGCTCTGGCAACCAGTTCTGGGCATGCAGCCCAGGCTGCCGCGATCCTTACGCTTTGCCAGGCGGGTGACCATATTGTCTCATCGTCCAAATTATATGGAGGCACGATCAGCCAGTTCATTTATACTTTCCCAAGATTGGGTATCCAAGTCAGCATGGTCGATCCGACAGATCTGGATAATTTTTGCCGTGAAATCAGGCCGAACACAAAATTATTATATGGTGAAACCCTGGGAAACCCAGATCTTAGTGTTTTCCCTTTTGAAGAAATCTCCAAAATTGGACGTGAATATTCCATTCCATTATTGATTGATAATACATTCGCCACACCTTATCTGTGCAGACCTTTTGAATGGGGGGCAAATATAGTGACCCATTCAACAACAAAATTCATATGCGGTCATGGAACCTCAATTGGCGGGGTTGTAGTGGATGGTGGTCAATTCGATTGGAGAGCCAGCGGCCGTTTCCCCCAATTCACTTCACCAGACCCAGGATACCATGGAGTAATCTATGCTGATCTGGGGGAAACTGCCTTCATTACAAAAGCCCGGTCGCAACAATTGCGCGACCTGGGAGCCTGTCAATCGCCGTTTAATTCCTGGTTGATGCTGCAAGGGCTGGAAACATTGAGCTTAAGGATGGAACGACATGGGAAAAATGCACAAATGGCAGCTGAATATTTACAAAATCATCCAAAGGTAAGCTGGGTGACATATCCTGGTTTACCCACCCACCCTGACCATGAAATTGCCAAAAAATATTTATCAAAAGGAAGTGGCGGGATCCTTGGTTTTGGTATTAACGGCGGCCGCAAATCGGGAGCCAAGTTCATTAATAGCCTTAAACTGATCAGCCATGTGGCTAATGTTGGAGATACACGTAGCCTGGCCATCCATCCTGCCAGTACCACGCATAGTCAACTTAATGAAGAAGAACAAATACGTGCAGGTGTTAGCCCGGATTTCATGAGACTGAGCATCGGGCTTGAGAATATTGAGGATATTATATGGGATCTTGATCAAGCCATAAAACTGGCAGTGGAATAAAACATTTCACTGATAAATAGAAAAAAATGGATACAATCACAGAAATGTGAATGCATCCATTTTTTTCGGGATTAATTCTCTATTGGTTCATTCTTCTTAACATCATCTATTGCCTTCTTGACATTGACAAAAGGTAACAAAATCAGACCCATGACAAAGAAGAATATCAATGACAATATTGCGGGACGCAAACTTCCAAATACCTGGTTGACGACACCAAATAACATTGGACCTATCCAGGAAGTACCTCGCTCACTTATCTCATAGAATGAAAAAAATTCAGCTTCTTTACCACTGGGAACCATTTGTGAAAATAGGCTGCGGCTGATGGCCTGGCTGCCACCCATGACAAGGGCAATGAAGAATCCAAGCACCCAGAATTGCATAATGCGGGTATCACCCTTTAAGCCAAAATAAGCAAATATTGTTACCCCAGCCCAGATCACCAGGCTGATCAGAATGGATTGCTTTGCGCCAACCCAGGTCGCCAACTTGCCCCAGAACAAAGCGCCAAGGAAGGCAACAAATTGGATCATAAGGATAACCATTGTCAAAGTACTTTGATCAACTTCTATGCCTCCCCGAATGATCGGGGCAGCGGCAAAAGTAGCTGAAACAGCGATCACTGTCTGGATCCCATCGTTATACAAGAAATAAGATACAAGATATTTAATCGTTTCGGGGAAATTCTTTAATTCTTTAAGCGTTTTACCAAGCTGCTTAAATCCGACACTGATGTATGTCTCATTTTTTGGTAATCGCCTTGCTGCTTTACGTGCCCGTAAATAAGACCAAGTGAAAAACGAGAAGCCCAACCACCATACGCCGGCTGAAGCCAGATTGATACGGATGGCTAGCCCAGTTGGAACACCCAGTTTTTCATGGGTGAGATAGAAAATTAAATTGAGGAGTAATAATAATCCCCCTCCCAGATATCCCATTGCCCAGCCGTAGGAAGAGACTTTGTCCCGCTGATCTTCGCTGGCTATATCCGGTAAATAGGAATTATAGAAGACCATGGCTGCACCAAAGGTGAGGTTGGCAAGCATAAAGAGCAATCCACCCAACCACCACAAAGGTTCCGTTACAAAAAAAAGACCTATGGTCGCAATGGCTCCGATTATCGCAAACAGGCGCATCATCTGTTTACGAAGGTGTGAATAATCCGCAATAGCCCCCAATATTGGCAGGAACAGGACTTGCATGAATACAGATATGGAAACGCAATAAGGTAAAAATGAATCTGGTGCGATCGGAATTCCAAGAAATCTTGCCATACCATCCTGTGATCCCAAAGCTGCAGTCGCAGCCAATGAGGCAAGATATGGTCCGAGAAAAACCGTCCCTACCGTCGTGCTGAAAGCTGAATTTGCCCAATCATACATTGCCCAGCCACGAATTTCTTTCTTATCATTCATCAATGGTTGCTTTTCAGATTCTGACATTTCTCCTCCAGTCCAAGTATTGTTTAAGTATAACCCTCCTGGCATTTTATAGTTACATTTATTTTTGCGAGTTCTGATCATCAGCATGATATATTTCCTATAATTTACAGACAAATGTCATATCGAAAAAATTTCGATTGACTTGATGTTTTTATTAATGCTAAACTAACAATTAATTATAAACATATATTATCCAAATTATCTTGTTTGTGAAATTATACACTAATCTCAGAACTTATTCCAAGCCAAAGGAGGATAGTATGAAGAGTGTGCAAGATTCAATTGGAGATAGAGGAGTATCACGTCGCGATTTTTTAAAGCTATGCACGATGATGACCGGAGTCCTGGCGCTGCCAAAATCTTATTCAAAATTTTTTGAAGAGACACTGGCAGCGCCTGCGCGTACACCGGTCATCTGGCTGGAATTTCAAGATTGTGCAGGCTGCAGCGAGGCACTATTAAGGGCTTCCCGACCGACAGTATCCGAACTAGTCCTGGATGTTCTGGCAGTGGATTACCACGAAACCATTATGGCTGCTTCTGGAAATCTCGCGGAGGACTCCAAATCGGCTACCATTGCTGCTGGAGGATATCTTTTAGTGATCGAAGGATCCATCCCCACCGCAGAAGATGGGATCTATTGCTGCGTAGGGGGAAAAACCGCATTGCAATTATTGGATGAAGCACTTGCCAATGCGCTGGCAGTCGTTGCGGTGGGCAATTGTGCTACTTTTGGAGGACTTCCAAAAGCAAACCCAAACCCTACCAGCGCAGTATCTGTCCTTGACCTGGTAAAAGAAAAGAAACCGGTCATCAATTTACCCGGCTGCCCGTACAATCCTGTTAATCTGACAGCAACCATTGTTCATTTTTTGACCTTCAATGAACTTCCTGCGATGGATTCTCTTCATCGCCCATTATTTGCTTACGGGGCTCGCATCCATGACAATTGCGAACGCAGGGGACATTTCGATGCCGGGGAATTTGTTCAGGCTTGGGGAGATGAAGGGCATAAGAAAGGATGGTGCCTGTATCAGATGGGTTGCAAAGGACCTGTCACCTTTCATAACTGCCCATCGGTTCGATACAATGATGGCACAAGCTGGCCAGTTGCCGCAGGGCATGGATGTATCGGTTGTTCCGAGCCTGACTTCTGGGACCTGGGAGTGTATAAACAAGCCGATCTTCAGGAATACGCTCCTCCAACAACTTACGCCCCTGTGAATCCACCAGTACAAAAGATCGATTCCGGAAGCGCCGGCTTGATCGGTGGAGCAGCCGGAATCGTTGTTGGAGCTGCCAGCGTAGCTGCCTATCGTTCTTTGAACAAACCGGATGCTCCTGAGAATGCGGGTTCTTCGCCTGCAAAGGAACCATAGGTGGCTGCCATGTCGATCAGCAGACGGGATTTTTTAAAGCTTTCCAGCGCGATCGTGGGCAGTTCTCTGCTACCGAATTTGAATGTACACGCTTCGGAAGCACGTCCTTCCGGGCAACAAGTTGCCATGTTATATGATGCGACCATGTGTGTAGGATGTAATGCCTGCACAAATGCTTGCCGTCAATGGAATCATACATCCGCTGAGACCGATAATCGAAGTCTCTATGATTCCCCTCCTGAATTATCAGCAAACACCTGGACCATGATCCAGTTGCACCAAGCAGGTGATGAATATTCCTTTGTCAAACGGCAATGCATGCATTGCATTGATCCTGCCTGTGTCAGCGGCTGTCCGGTTGGGGCTTTAAAGAAATCAAATGAAGGACCTGTAACATACGATGCAGACCGTTGTATTGGATGCAGATATTGCATGTACACTTGTCCATTCCATATTCCCCGTTTTGAATGGGACGAAGTCATCCCTGTCGTAGCGAAATGTACATTTTGCTACGACAGAATCATTGATGGAAAAGGCCCAGCTTGCGCTGAGAGATGCCCAACAGGCGCTCTTGTGTGGGGTAAACGCGATGACCTAATTTCCGAAGCCGATACCCGCATCAAGGGCAGCAATCAGCGATATATTGATCATATTTACGGCGAAGATGACGCAGGAGGGACATCCGTCTTATACCTATCCGGAGTAGAATTTGCCAAGTTGGGATTGGAAAATGTAGGAACTGAACCGATCCCGGATGTCAGCGAGGGCACAGCTAATATTGTACTGCCCGGTATCATCCTGGGTGGTCCATTTCTTTTAGGCCTGATAAGGTTGGTTTCCAAGAGAGGTGGATGGGAGGAATCATGGCCAGTGTAACTGCTCCCAAGAAATTAATGTTCTCAAAAAGTCTTTACCCACTACTTGTATTAACTTTACTGGCGATCGGTCTATCCATTTTCAGGCTGGCTGTTGGTCTTGGCCCCACCACGAACATGAATGATCACTATCCCTGGGGGATCTGGATTACCATTGACCTTTTCATCATTCCCATTGCAGGAGCTGCATTTACCATATCCTTGATCAGCTTCTTCTTTGGGTATGATGATTACAGATCTGTCCTAAGACCTGCTGTTGTGGCTGGATTTCTAGGGTATCTGGTCGTAGGGATCTTACTTTTCCTGGATATTGGCAGGTGGAACCAATTTTATAATATCTTTAATCCCGGGATTTTGAACCTGCATTCTTTCCTTGAAGAGATAAGCATTTGTGTAACCCTCTATATAGGGATCCTGACACTGGAAGTCTTGCCAATCCTACTTGAAAATACAAAATTCAGGAATTCAATCAAATGGATCGATGCGGGAATTTATATCATATCCGGAGCAGGCATCCTGCTATCCACGCTTCACCAATCTTCGCTTGGATCACTCTTTCTTTTGATGAGCCATAAATTACATCCATTGTGGTACACACCCGCCCTACCATTGCTTTTCTTCCTTCAAGCAGGGTACACGGGTATGGGAGCAACAGCCATAGCAATTACACTCATTTCAAAATCCAAGAATCTACCGCTTGACCGCAAACTCATGCGGAGGATCGGCCAAGCGATGGGCATCAATTTGCTACTATATGTTTGCATAAGAATTGGAGACTGGATGGGTGCAGGCGAGATCCGTATGCTTTTGAAACCGGATGGATTTGGATGGATCGCCTGGTTGGAATTAACACTAGGAATTTTGATCCCATTGGCCATCTTATTTACCAAATTTATTGGTCATTCGCAAGGTCCATTTTGGGCAGCAGTCTTTGCATTGATGGGTACTTTCCTGAACAGGCTGGTTATCACCTGGGTTGGATTGTCAGAGCCATCTTCAATTACTTATATGCCTTCCTGGATTGAGATCTTTATAACTTTGGGGTTCATTGCAGGAGGATATATTGTTTTTGATCTGTTCGTAAAATTTTACAAATTAATGCCTGAAAAGCACCGAACAAATTAATTCCACTTTGGAGGTATTTATAATGACAAGAATTGCTATTGATCCAATTACCCGTATAGAAGGTCATCTTCGCATTGAAGTTCAAGTGGATCAGGGGTCTGTTACGGATGCTTGGGCATCCAGTACCATGTGGAGAGGGATCGAGCTAATTTTAAAAGGTCGTGATCCACGCGAAGCCTGGGCTATAACCCAGCGAATATGCGGTGTTTGAACAACAGTCCATGCTCTCAGCTCCGTGCGAGCTGTTGAAAATGCCCTGGGGATCGAAGTTCCCAACAATGCCCGAATCCTCCGGAATATTATTGAAGGAATTCAATATGTCCAGGACCATGTCATTCATTTTTACCATCTTCATGCCTTAGACTGGGTGGATATCGTCAGCGCACTAGACGCAGACCCGGTGGCAACCAGCACACTGGCACAATCCAAATCAGACTGGCCGTTATCCAGTGCAACATATTTCGCAGGTATAAAAGATAAACTTGCATCTTATGTAAGCAGCGGACAACTTGGTCCATTTGCAAATGCGTATTGGAGTCATTCTGCCTACAAATTACCTCCTGAAGCTAATTTGATGGCGGTCGCGCACTACCTCGAAGCGCTGGATTGGCAGCGTGATGTCATCCGTGCACATGCACTATTGGGAGCCAAGAACCCCCACTTGCAGACCTACCTGGTAGGAGGCATGTCCACTCCGATTGATCCGACAAGCCAGTCTGCGATCAATGCGGATACGATCATTCAACTAAAAGGATTATTCGCAAAGGCAAAGGAATTTGTGGATAAAGTATATCTACCTGACGTACTTGCTGTTGCGCCATTCTACCTTGATTGGGCATCGATCGGCGAAGGCGTTGGGAATTATCTTTCCTATGGAGATTTCCCCGGATCAGATGGAACCCCATGGCTTCCCCAAGGATTCATTCTTGGTAAAAACCTCAGTAAAGTTTACCCTGTTGACCATAATGAAATCTCTGAAGACGTTTCTCATGCCTGGTATGAATATGACGACGAAAGCAAAGGACTTCATCCCTGGGAAGGCATGACAAAACCGAATTATACCAGCCCAAAACCTCCTTACAATTTTCTCAATGTTGATGACAAATACACATGGATGAAAGCTCCCAGGCTTAAGGATCACCCGATGGAAGTCGGCCCCCTGGCCCGTATGCTTGTAGCATACGCCAGCGGACATAAACGGGTTGTTGAAGTTGTAAATTCAGTTCTAGAAACCCTTGGTGTAGGACCCGAAGCCCTCTTTTCCACTCTTGGAAGAACAGCTGCCAGGTGTATTGAAACGGTAGTTACTGCAGAAAAACTGTCAGAGTGGGTCGATGAACTTGTAGCAAGTATCGCTTCAGGAGATACAGAAATTCACGCTGGCAAAGAAATGTGGGATCCCAAGAATTGGCCCAGTGAGGCAAAAGGTTGGGGCTACACCGAAGCCCCGCGTGGAGCACTTGGTCATTGGATCCATATCAAGGATCAAAAAATCGAGAATTACCAAGCCATCGTCCCCAGCACCTGGAATTGCTCCCCTCGTGATTTCAAAGGACAGTCTGGTCCCTACGAATCAGCCCTGATTGGTACTCCAATCGCAGACGAGAAACTCCCTCTTGAAGTGTTGCGAACCATCCATTCATTTGATCCTTGCATGGCATGTGGTGTGCATTTACTTGATGTTGAAGGAAGAGAGATTAATCAGATCTCGATGGATTCTGCTGATGGTTTTATGAATCCGTTGTTAAAATTGAAAGGGCTATAAAAGCAATTGCCAAGTCAATTTAATAACGCCAAGACCCTGGTCCTGGGGGTTGGCAATTTATTAATGGCAGATGAGGGGATTGGTCTGAGAGTATTGGAAAGGTTGGTCACAACCTATGAGGTACCAGAGGAGATCCTGATCCTGGATGGAGGAACACTGGGATTGGATCTCCTCTATTACCTTGAAGGTATTTCCAATTTATTATTGCTGGATGCCGTCGATGCTCAAAAGGAACCTGGATACACAATACGTTTGGAAGGTGAGCAAGTACCTGCCTTCCTTTCCATAAAAATTTCGCCTCATCAAATAGGGGTCTCAGATATGCTGCTTGCAGCAAAATTAAAAGGCATCTACCCCCAAAATGTCGTCTTATGGGGGATACAACCTGAACGGGTCGAGATCGGACTTGAACTATCCCAAACCATGGAAAATAAGATCGATCTCCTTGTAGAGAATGTGATCTTCGAATTGAGCCAATGGGGGCATCGGCTTGCCCATAAAGTTTGATACAATATCACCCAGTTATGAGAGTGGCAGTATTTCTCAATCTGCGAGTCCAAGCCATGATCATCATTTCAATATCCGGAAAATCAAATGCATGAGCTTGCTGTCACCCAGAGTATCCTGACCATCGCCCTTGAAAACGCTCAGAAAGTGGATGCAAAACAGATCACCGGAATCAATCTCCAGATTGGGCAAATGGCAAGCCTCGTGGACGATTCGATCCAGTTTTATTGGGATATACTCAGTGAAGGGACGATCGCAATTGGAGCCAAACTAAATATCGAGCGCGTTCCAATTGAAATGCGATGTTTCGATTGCGGCAATCTATTTTCTCCCAGTCCGGATACATTCGATTGCCCGAAGTGCAATAGTATTCGCGTTCAAGTTATCCAGGGTGATGAGATGCGAGTGATTAGTATTGATGTGGAGTAGATAATGTCGACCCGTATTGAAGTTGCCGAGAAAATCCTGTCTTCCAACGATAAAATTGCAGATGAAGTTCGCAAAAAATTTGATTCAGCAGGGGTGTATGCCATAAACATCATGGCTTCACCAGGCGCGGGCAAAACAACTTTCATCATAAAATTACTGGATTCTCTGCATGGACGGTTACGCATGGGAGTGATCGAAGGCGATCTGGCATCCTCGATCGATGCCGACAAGGCAGCAGCGGCTGGTTTGCCCGCTACTCAAATTAACACCGGAGGTGAATGCCATCTGGATGCAGTGATGGTTGATGGTGCACTTCAGAACCTAAGCCTCGAACACTTAGATCTCGTGATCATTGAAAATGTCGGCAACCTTGTATGCCCGATAAATTTCAAGATCGGCAGTCATACCAATTTACTGATCGCTTCAATTCCCGAGGGAGACGACAAACCCTATAAATATCCAGGAGCATATCGCAATGTGGATGCCCTGGTCATCAGCAAGATCGACCTTTTACCCTATGTGCCTTTCGATATGGATTATTTCCGAAAAGGGGTTGAAATACTCAACCCCGGTCTCGAATCATTCCCACTATCTGCAAAAACCGGGGAAGGTATGGAAATTTGCGCTAATTGGCTCGTAAAAAAAGTAAAAAACTGGAAATCCAATTTATCGGTAGAAAATATCTAGAAGCAGAGGTGCGTCATGTGTCTTGGAATACCTGGCAAGGTAATAGAGCTATATGAAACCAACGGCATGAAAATGGCAAGAATTGATTTCAGCGGTGTAATCAAAGAAGCGTGCATGGAATACCTGCCCGAAATAAAAATTGGAGATTATACACTGGTCCATGTTGGTTTTGGGTTATCCATTATTGATGAACAAGAAGCACAAGAGACAATGGACCTATTAAACCAGATCTCAGCAATGAGCCAAGAAGAAGGATGATGATGTGAAATACATCGAAGAATATCGGGATGCTGATCTCACCAACAAATTAATAAATGAATTAACCAGTATCCTTACCAGAGATTGGACTCTGATGGAAGTCTGTGGCGGGCAGACTCACTCGATCATGAAATCTGGACTTGACCAATTATTACCTAAGAAAATCAACCTGGTACATGGTCCAGGATGCCCTGTGTGCGTAACCCCTCTTGAATTGATCGACAAGGCAATTGCCCTGGCATCACGGCCTGATGTGATCTTTACATCCTATGGAGACATGCTGCGGGTTCCCGGCTCTACCAGCGATCTTTTGTCCGTGAAAGCTGCTGGAGGTGATGTACGCATCCTTTACTCTCCCCTCGATTCACTAAAAATTGCTCAAGAAAATCCTGAAAAAACTGTTGTTTTTTTTGGGATAGGTTTTGAAACCACCGCACCTCCAAACGCAATGACAGTAGTTCAAGCCAAAGCGCAAGGAATAAGGAATTATGCCATGCTTGTTTCCCACGTGGTTGTGCCAGCAGCCATCGTTGCACTCATGGAATCCCCCGATGTAAAGGTTGATGGATTTCTTGCTGCGGGTCATGTTTGCACAGTGATGGGCTATTGGGAATACGAACAGCTTTCCCATCACTACGAAATCCCCATTGTAATAACCGGTTTTGAACCCGTGGATGTGGTTCATGGGATCCTTAAATGCATCAGGCAGTTGGAAAATAATGAACACAAAGTAGAAAATGCCTATGCCCGATCAGTTGTAAGGGAAGGCAATCCACTCGGGCAAGCCATCATCAACCAGGTATTTGAGCTTTGCGACCGGACCTGGCGTGGGATCGGACTCATTCCGCAATCCGGTTACCGTTTGCGTCAGGAATTTTCTCACTATGACGCTGAACTGCGGTTCCCCGAGATCCAATCCATTGAAACCAAAGAATCTGAGTTATGTATCAGTGGGCTTGTTTTGCAAGGTAGAAAAAAACCGCATGAATGTCCCGCATTCGGAAACCAATGTACGCCTCAAACCCCCCTTGGAGCCACCATGGTTTCCTCGGAAGGTGCATGCGCAGCCTATTACCGTTATGGAAGGTATGCAAAAAGTTAGCAAATGAAAATCTCCGGAGAAATATGATCAATAATCCCAATCTTGCTGCCTGGACCTGTCCCATACCCCTAAAAAATTATCCAACCATTGTGCTTGGGCACGGATCAGGCGGTAAAATGATGGACGACCTTATCAAACACCTTTTCTCACCGGCTTTTGATAACGAATTTTTAGCACAGCTTCACGACTCGACTGCCATTGATCTGACAGATACCTTCCAGTCCGTACCACCAAATCGTCTGGCTTTCACGACAGATTCATTCGTGGTCAGTCCACTCTTTTTTCCCGGTGGGAACATTGGAGAACTGGCAATTTTTGGCACAATAAACGACCTGGCGATGAGTGGCGCCAAACCACTTTATTTATCTGCAGGATTTATTTTAGAAGAGGGATTGCCCATGAAAACCCTTGGTTTGGTCGTTAATTCCATGGCAGCAGCCTGCAGGCGAGGAGGTGTATTAATTGCAGCGGGTGATACAAAAGTAGTTAATCGAGGTCATGGAGATGGCTTATACATCAATACCACCGGATTAGGGATAATTCCAGAAAGTGTCAATATCTCTGCAAAAAATGCCCGACCCGGGGATGCGATCCTAATTAATGGAAATGTTGGGGATCATGGGATGGCCATCATGTCTGTTCGTTCAGGGTTGGAATTCGAGACGACAATCAAGAGTGATACTGCTCCACTTAATAATCTGGTCGATTCCATTCTTGAAGTCACCACCGAGATCCATTGTCTCCGAGATGCCACACGCGGTGGATTGGCTGCTGTTCTGAACGAAATCGCAACCGCATCGAAAGCAGGGATTGAATTTGATGAGAAAGCCGTACCCATCATGCCGGAAGTAAAAGCCGCCTGCGAAGTGCTGGGGCTTGATCCATTTTATATTGCAAATGAAGGGAAAATGATCGTTGTGGTGCCAAAAGCCAAGGCTGACGAAGTATTGATGGCTATGCGTAAACATCCGCTTGGGTTAAACTCAACCATCATTGGCAGCGTGGTCGAAGAACATCCCGGAATGGTTACTGCAAGGACATCCATCGGCGGCAAACGCATTGTGGATCTACCCGCTGGCGAATTACTTCCCAGGATCTGCTGATTCAAAATACAATTTTTGCCAATTCAGCCAAACCATTCAGATCATCAAGATCCAACCACTGGAGCATGATCCGCTGTAAGCCGGCTTTTTCAAGTTCCAGGAGCTGGAGCTTTATTTCATCCCCCGCAGCTACAATAATGCCTTTCTTAATAAGATCGATAGCACTCTGATTACCTTCAGCGAGTTTAATTTCCAATTCTTCGTGCGTTCGCGCAAATCGTAAACCTGTCATCATGGATCGCGTCAAGGATTTGGGCAATCGACCCCTAGACCGGAGATATTTATCCATCTTATTATTCAGATCCAGGAATTTTTCCGGACCCAAGAAAATCGAATTCCATTCTCTTGCGAATTGAGCCGCAAGAGGAAAGGTACGCTTTATCCCATTTCCACCGATCAAGATCGGAGGTCCCCCGATCCGCCCAGGTCTTGGAAGCAAAATCGCTCCATTTGCCTGAAAAAACGTCCCTTCGAAGGTAAATGATTCATCATTATCAAATAACAATTGGATAAGCCTTAGACCTTCTTCAAAGCGATCAAATCTAGACCCAATGTCCAACAGATCAAATCCATAGATCAAATGTTCACGTTCCTGCCAACCGGCACCCAATCCGAGGGTCAATCTTCCACCTGATAGATCATCGATTGCTGAAGCCATACGCGCGGTAAACACAGGGGAACGAAATGATAATGGTGTTACCAGTGGCCCAAATTGTATTCGCCTGGTATTACAAGCCAACCAGGTTAACGATACCCACAATTCCAAAGAATCTTTATCTGGCGCAGAATTATTAGTGAAGTGGTCGGATCGATAAAGTCCATAGAATCCCAAATCTTCGACAGCTGCAACAATATTTTTCCATCGCGGCCAATCCAATCCATTTTGCCCCTCCACCATAATTCCGATATCCATTTCTCCTCCATCAAAAATCGTTCTTTATTTCTGCTTCCGCTTGATTTTTGCCTTGTCTGGATACTTAACCTTGACCTTATTTATTGTCAGACTAATTTTTGCCGCCTCCCCAAGTATAAAAAATCCCTGAGCCAAAATACGATCCAAATCTACAGAAAAAACCTGGTTTCGACTTGAGAGTTCTTCCTTGAACTCAAGCAAAGAACCACGAATACCACTGGCTCGGTGTGCCCAAATTGAATCGGAAGACAAGCGTTCGAGCCTGTTGATCAGAAGTTCGACTTGTTTAAGCTTATTCTCCCACATCCTATAACCCTACCAACGAAAAACCATTGCCAGGACTGCAACAAAGGAGGCAATCAGGATCACAATTGAAAAGATGGTGGAAAAATATTTTTGGAAACCATTATTAGCATGGATCCCCATTAACTTCCTGTTGTTTGTGAGCTTGATCAGAAAATAAAATACAAATGGTAAAACCAATGCATTTATACTCTGGGTTGCGATCGCCATTTGAAATAACGAAATTCCCGGGATTAAAATCAAAATTGCGGCTACCAATAACTGAGCCATGAACAAGACATAAAACGTCTTACCCTGGTTAAATTCAGTATCGAGGCTTCCAGATAGACCAAAAAACTCTGAAAATGCATAAGCAGTTGACAATGGAACGATTATCAATCCCATAAATGCAGCAGCCAGAAGCCCAAAAGCGAACAAAGAACCGGCCATCTGCCCCGCAAACGGTTGGATCGCCAGGGCAGCCTGCTCACCCGATTCTAAAATTATTCCATTAACATATAGAGTTGCAGCAGTGGCTGTGATCATAAAGAAAGAAAAAAAGTCGGTTAAGAACGCACCGATATATGTTTCAATTTGTGACAATTTAATGGTGTTCGCATCCATTTTTTTATCGAAAGCGAAACTACTTAAAAAGAATTGTCCCCAGGGTGTTATGGTTGTACCTATTACACCCATTCCAATAACAAGATAATTTCGTATGTAAGCCTGTGTCCATTCAACCCCATGTGGATAAAGAAGATTACTTAGTGCCAATCCCCAATCGGGCTTTGCTTTTATGGCTGAAATAATATAAACTACATAGAATAATGAGACAACCAACATGATATTTTGAGTTTGTTTATAGTTGCCCCTGGTTATGAACAAGAAAGCCAGGATCAACATACCAACAACAAAGATCCAGGGAGACAGACCCAAAATATAACTGGTTGTTTTTACAGCAACCAACTCGACAGTTACTGTTCCCAGGTTGGCGATCAATAAACCAAAGAAAATAAATACAGAGACCCTTACCCCAAATTTTTCACGGATCAGATCGGCAAGACCGCGGCGGGTGACAAGGGTTAACCGCATGCCCATTTCTTGCGTTACCGCTAAAAGGATAGTTATAAAAAAAAGTAAAAAGAGGATCGGATATCCTAAAGTTGCACCTGCAAAGGAATAAGTGGCCACTCCACCGGCATCATTATCTGCCATGGCAGTGATCGTTGCGGGTCCAAAAACCGAAAAAAGCAGGACCATTCTCCGCAGAAGGCGGTTTTTTAGCCACTTTTCCCGGTAATGGGTTAAGATCTTTGTCATTGAAGTGATCCAAAGAATCTCGGGAGTCGCTTTTTCCAGGCTGTGGGGATGATCTTATCGAGAGCATCTTCAGAGGTTACTATCCCATGCAGACAACCCTGTTCGTCGACAACTGGTACCGCCAACAAATTGTATTTGGCAACAACCTGGGCTACTTCATCCTGATCATCCTTTAAATTGACGCTGACGACCCTTTTGTGCATAAATTCAGTCACTTTTGCATCCGGCTGAGCCATGATGAGGTCACTTAATGAAAACACTCCGATCAAATGATTATCCTCATCGGTAACATAAACGTAATAGACCAACTCAGCTTCTTCGCCTTCCTCCCTTAAAGTGTTGATCGTATTCTCGGCGGTCAAGTCAGGTTGAACGGATATATAATCCGTTGTCATCAAACCACCTGCAGAATCTTCGTTATATAAGAGAAGTTTACGAACGTCCCTGGCTTCCTCATCTTCCATCATCTCAAGCAAATTTTCGCTTCTCTGTGGGGGTAGTTCAGCCAGGAGATCCGCAGCTTCATCAGGGGACATTTCTTCCAGTAAATCCGCCACGCGTTCATCAGGCATACTCTTAACCAAACTGGCTTGATAATCGGGCTCAATTTCTTCAAGCGTATCTGCCAACATCTTGAGATCAAGGTTTTCAAGAAATTGATCAGTATCCGTCTGGCTCAAATCGCTAATGATCTCAGCCAGATCGGAAGGATGCAGCTCAGCCAATTTGCTGGCTGGTACTTTCAAGCGCATGGATTTATCATGCCGCAAGAGTTCTACAAAATCCCAGGAGATAAAACCTTTATTTAAATTTCTTTTAAAGATTGGCAAAATAAATCTGGATAATTTCGATAATCCAATCCGTCTCAAAATACCTGAAGCACCGACATCAACATTGCTAACAATTATGTGGGAATTCACTCTTAATAATTCAATATCATTAACGCGAACGACACGTGCCCCATCAATATCAATTATTTGCTTATCCAGAACTTCATCAACAAGCAAAATATCATCTTCTTTGGTTAAATAATTTTGGAATTTACCCGATTTCTGCTTGATGGAGATAGCAGCCGCCAATAAAACAACCACATCTCCGAAAGGAATGATCTTTTCCTCTTCTTTGTCTTTGATGACGATCGCATCAATAACTGGATGTTTAAAATCCTTATGGGTGCGTGCAACCAGATCTTTTAATACCCCAATCTGCTTCCCATCAAAATCGGTTACGGGTTTCCCGATCAATTCGCTTATAAAGGCCATGTCCACCTCCAGAAAAAAATACACCTTCGATGTTCTCCGAAGGTGACCCAGGCCTGCAATTAATTAATGCAATTACTCATGCATATAGATCATGCACATACCTGTAATCGCGTTTCGCTAACATTATCAATCGATAACGGACCTGGTCGTTCTTCGGAAAGTTTGAATAAATGATATTCATCTACCTGTTTTGGACTATCACTTGCGTCCACGCGATCACCTCCTTCCAATTCCTTTCCTATTGCTCATGATCATCAATATCTTATTATAACCTATAGCTGACCTCATTATCCAGACGTCGAAAAAAGTCCAGGATGGTTTCAAAGATTAATTTTTTTATGTGCCGATCCATGTATCCCGCATAAACCCTGCTTGATTGTCCACCTACCTGGATTGGAAGGAAAGCAATATTGGGTGTTTAATAAACTAACAGTCGACCAAATTTGATCGGCTGTTAGCTGTCGGGGCGGGCGGATTCGAACCGCCGACCTCACGGACCCGAACCGTGCGCTCTACCGGGCTGAGCCACGCCCCGTTGTGCGCAGGATTTTATCATACTATTAGGTGCCGAACAAGCTAAATTCAAAAAGAGAACCAACAAGATAAGAGCAAAAGTACTTCCACCAAGTGTGCCTCAGCCCATCTGTCGGTTTGGGTTGATATACAATATGAATTTGTATCGCAGTTGTCAGCATCAATGCAACTACTGTAATTCGCAAAGCGAATGCTATCATTTAGAGGATTTTTCAGATATTCATATTAAATCGGAGCTATGGAACTTTTGGAAAAAAGTTATCAAGAAAACGAGTGAAGTGTGTAAAATGCTGTCATTTGGAGTGACCCTGCGAGACCGCCAAAGAGAATATTTTTACAATAAGCTGGATAAGCTATTCTCTGAGTTCGTGAAAAATATGAAAGTAAATTTGGCAATCGCTAATTTGCACCCTTGAATAGCATTGCATCGTTAACTGCATATTTTGGAGTTCTATGCCGGAATTTAAATATTCCTATGCGCATACCGCATAAATTTTCGGAATTCGCCTGGTAACCAGGCCTTTTTTTATCATTTACGAACCCATCCGAGACCTATCCGACCACGCTCTGGTTCTATTTTTTCGATCGTAAGATCCAGAATATCACCCACTTTTAAAATTGTTCCCACCGGGATTTGGGAGCGATGCAGAAGCCCATCCTGCTTGACACCGATATCAACAAATGCCCCAAAGTCCACAACATTTCGGACTGTCCCTTTTAAAGCCATACCTGTTTCCAGATCTTCCATCGAAAGGATATCGTTCCTAAGAATTGGCGCTGGTGTATCCGAGCGAGGATCCCGTCCCGGGCGAATTAGTTGTTCCAGAATATCGTTCAATGTAGGTAATCCACAATCCAATTTCCTTGCCAAAGATTCACGCGTTTGATCAATAAGGAGCTTATCCAAAGCTTTTATTCGTTCATCAGGTTTGGAATCTGGTGTCAGACCGGACATCGAGAGCAATTTTTCAGCGATGCCATAGCTTTCGGGATGGATCGCACTGGCATCCAGGGGATATTCTCCATCACGGATGCGTAAAAAACCAGCTGCCTGTTCAAAAGCTTTTGGACCGAGCCCTGGAACATTGTGTAATTCTTGCCGGGTGTGAAATGCACCTGCGTTATCCCTGAACGCGACAATCTTTTCCGCCAACTTTGGACCGATCCCTGAAACAAATGTTAATAAAGCCGGGCTGGCTGTGTTAAAGTCCACTCCAACCGAATTTACAACACTCTCAACCACTCCTTCCAGAGCAGATGTCAATTGCCCCTGGTCCACATCGTGCTGGTACAGT
>Ga0172371_10002008_pt1 | contig 32462 bp, 26 predicted proteins | sample Lak12m_FD_114543 | JGI IMG/M metagenome (GOLD analysis project Ga0172371, IMG submission 114543) | Freshwater microbial communities from Kabuno Bay, South-Kivu, Congo - kab_022012_12m | ecosystem: Environmental > Aquatic > Freshwater > Lake | place: Democratic Republic of the Congo: South-Kivu...
ACAGCCAGGATTCAGGGTCGGCCGCGATGCAATTCCCCTTCCGGGGCAGGGACGGCAGCCGAGACTTCAAGAATTCGTGCCTCTGCGTTCTCCCCGTTCTCTGCGGTGAGCTCTTCTTTCCCGCTGAACGGTTACCTCCGCTCGACGGTGAACCGACCGGCCAGGAGGGCTTGCACCAGCTCCTGTTCGTCGCGCACCGGGTTCTCGAATACCGTGAGACACGTTCCGACCATTTCAGGCCGGTGCGCGTCGCTTCCAGCCACTTTCAGCAGACCCATCTCGTCCGCGACTTCGCGCGCGAACGCGTTTTCTTCATCAGTTACCAGGCCGTTGCAGACCTCGAGGCCGTGGACCTGCGCGAACGTCGGATTGTCCACGGCATCCTTGACATTCATTCGCAGGGCGCTGAATCCGAAGACGAGAAAACCGCGGAACGGATGGGCAGCGATCGCCACGGCTCCGGCAGCGTCCACTTTGGCTTTCAGTGCAGCGGGGGTAGGCACTCCGTTCGGTTCCTCCTCCAGGCCGAAGACGAGAATGTCGCCGCCCGTGGTCGTGACCTCCATGCCCCGGAAGATGGCCAACTCGTAGCGGGATCTGAGCTCATCCGTCTCGCGGGGCGTCCAGAGGCGATTGTGCTCGGTGATGCAGACGCCGTCCAATCCCGCGGCCGCGGCCGCGACCATCAGCTCGTCGGGAGACATGCGGCTGCATCGGGAGTAGGCGGTCGTGTGAATGTGAAGATCGAGTCTGAACGTCATGAGTCCTCACGCAAGAAGATCCCGGGCATAGGGGGCCACGTCGGGATATTTCGAGAAGAACGCTTCCATGAATTGCATACGGTCCAGGTCCGGGTTTTCTTCGAGCGCGTCGCGGAGCCCTCGGGTCAGCTCGCCCCTGACCACGGCACGGCAACACTCAACCATCAAGGCCGCCATGTGGCGGCACCCTTCAGAGCCGAGCTGTCGCCGGATCTTTCCCTCGATCGCGGAGTCGATCTTCCATCCTTCGGCCTTCAGGAAGGCCGTTTCGGCAAGGGGACACCGCGCGGTGGTAAAGCGCTTCATCCTTCCCTGTACGGATTCGATGGTGAGTGACGGCCATTCCACGACTATCTCGCACTGCATGGCGTAGAGCTCGTCTTCGAGGACACCGCTGGCGACCCGGCGGTTTTCCCCTTGGCATTGAACACCCACCGACTTGCATCGTGCATACGAAAGCACATCAACCTCCTCGTCAATGAAGCATCACAGGCCGCGGAAAGCAGCGCAACTGTCCTTCAGTCGCGGGTTCATTCCCATCACGCGGGCCGTGGCCTCGCCGATGGCGATTTCATTCAAATAGACGCGGGGCCCGTCGGATGCGACCCGTACGCGCTCACCCCCCGTTTCGGTTGCCTTTTTCAGTTCGGGAATCGTTATGGCGTTTACGAGCATTTCCATGGCGTCCACGAGGATGTCCGCGACCCGACGGGAACCGCCATCCCCGGCAACGACCCCGCGCACGATCTTGGTCATCCCGGGGCCCACCCTCACTCCGATCAGATTGCTTGCCGCGGATGAAAGGTCCGGTGTGAGTCCCAGCACGTCGCGCTTGATGTCGAGACGTGCCGCGCGGATATCAAGGGCAGGGGCCTTGATGTCGAGGGTCACCTCAGCGGAAAAAAGATTGTCGTCAAAACGCGACACCACGCGCCAGAGGCCCTGCTCGATGGGCTCGACCGTGGTCAGGCTGTTCGTCTGAAAGTCCAGTATCACGATACCTCCACGTTATTTCAGAACGTTCTCGATCATAATGCGTGCGCCGATCCCGATGAGCGCCACCCCGCCGATACGTTCGGCCCACTGTCCGAGGTAGAGGCTCGCGGTCTTTCCCAATCGCATTCCCGCAAAGGTCATGACCAGGGCCATGAGCCCGATTACGAGTGCGGGTCGCCACACCACCATGCCGATGAGGCTGAGGGAAACTCCGATCGCAAGCGCGTCGATGCTGGTTGCGACGGAAAGCCCCACCAGGCTCCAGCCTCTGGTGGGATCGAAGTCGTGGGCCCGGTCCTCGGGGTGCTTCGACTCGCGCAGCATGTTGGCCCCGAGCAAAACGAGGATCACGCAGGCAATCCAATCATTCATGCCGTGCGTGAAGCGGGAAAGACCGCCGCCGCCATACCAACCCGTAATGGTCATTAACGATTGAAAGAGGCCGAAATGCCACGTCAATCGGAAGAAATGTCTGGGTGTGAGAGTCGTCAAGGCCGCGGACACTGCGGCCCCTACGGCAAAAGCGTCCATACCCAGGGCCACGGCGGTTGCAAGCAGGGTTAACGTGTCCACGACGATTCGACGCTTCTTCTCCGACTTCGGATTGGGTATAACGATTCTACCGCCAGCGGATCTTGCCGTCAACACCGTGGCCCGGGATTCGACGCTGTGCCTATATTAAGCAGAAAAGGTTCTCGAGAACAGATCATGGACGACCATCACCATCATGACCACGCAGGCCATTACCACGCCGCAGGTGAAAAGGGACTTCGCATCGCACTCTTTATCACCGTCGGCTACATGGCGGTTGAGGCCGCCGGGGGGATTTTCTTCAATTCGTTGGCTCTTCTGGCCGACGCCGGGCACATGCTCTCCGACGCGATGGCACTCGGTCTTTCCTGGGTGGCGATTCAGATCGGGAAGCGCTCACCTACCGTACGCCACACCTTCGGATTCAAGCGAACCGAGATCCTCGCCGCGCTGCTCAACGGAGTGGCCCTGTGGGTCATCGTAGCGCTGATTGTCTATGAAGCCTTTCTCCGTCTGGCACAACCGCAGCCGGTGGCCGGGATGGGCATGCTGATCGTGGCGGGGATCGGGTTGACGGTAAATCTTGCCATGGCCCGCATCCTCTTCAAGAGCAGGGCTGAAAACCTCAACCTGAAGAGCGCGTTCCTCCATGTGCTCTCCGACGCGTTGGGATCGGTGGGAGCGATCGGCGCCGCGCTCATCATTCTCTGGACCGGACGATATTGGGTGGATCCGCTGGTCAGCGTTCTCATCGGAGTGCTTATCCTCTATTCTTCCTGGGGGCTGATCAAGGAATCGGTGCACATTCTTATGGAGGGCGTGCCGCTGGGAATGGACGTGACCCAAATCGAAAACGCCATGCTCAGGCAGAGCGGGGTATGCTGCGTGTACGATCTGCACGTCTGGAGCATCACGAGCAACCGGACAGCGCTCTCCGCGCATGTGGTGCTCTCCGACCCCCACCGGGATCGAGCTGCCGTGCTCAGGGGTCTTGAAGCCATCCTGTCGGAATCGTACGATATCAAACACACAACCATACAGATTGAGGACACGCACGAAATGCGCCCTCCGACCGAGGGGATATCGTGTCGGCCGGGTACCACATGCAATCTCGTGGATTAGAAGCAGTCAGAGCGCCAAAGGGGCCGGAGGCATGGTTGTGGGTGGCCCTGGGGGCGATCTTTCTCTGGCGATGTCTCTTCTCCGCGTGGGCCAACCTCATTCCCGATGAATGCAGCTACTGGGCCTGGTCCAGAAGGCTCGATTGGTCCTATTTCGATAACTCCGGCATGGTGGCGTACCTGATCCGTCTCTCCACCGCGCTGTTCGGCGGGAGTACGCCGTTGTCGGTTCGTTTTCCGTTTCTGGTGCTTTCCGGTTTCACCACGTATCTGATCTACCGTTCGAGCCGCATCCTCTTTGGCGATTCACGCCGGTCATTGCTGGTCGCCGTACTCTTCAATCTCACGCCCGTGGCCCTTCTTGGCGGTTCAGCCGCGATGCACGACAACGCGCTCATGTTCTTCTGGTCTCTGGCCTTCTGGGCTGCGGCGCGTCTCTTGGCTTCCGCTGACGGCCGCTGGTTCTACGTCATAGGAATTGCCGCAGGACTCGCGATTCAAAGCAAATACACCGGGGTGCTCGTCCTCCCCTGTGTCCTGCTCTTTCTCCTCTGGAACCCGAATCTGCGCGCACGATTGCTTACGAGGGAGCCGTGGATAGGCGCATCGATCGCCGTCGCTCTCACCCTCCCCATCGTGTGGTGGAACGTGACGCACGATTGGGCTTCGCTGTACCATGTCCTGTTCATCGGTTCGGGATCGCCTTCGCTCTGGAAGAGGATCGGCGACGGGCTCGGGTATCACGCAGCTCAGTTCGGGCTGGTCTCTCCGATCTTCTGCGCCGGACTCTATTGCGCTCTCGGGTGGGCTTTCCTGCGGAACGTCCGCCGTCCGAACCCCGGAGAGACGTTGCTGCTGAGCTTCAGCGTGCCCCTCGCACTCTTCGGAATCCTCGCGTTCAAGGGCCATGTCGAGGCAAACTGGGCCTTCATGGGATACCTGTCCGCAGGGATACTGGCCGTGGAGGCTATTTTCGGCGGGAAAGTCGACGGCCAGCGGCTGCCGTGGAAATGGTTCGGCCGTCGCTCGGTTCCCTGGGCCCTGGGTCTGGCCGTTGGCCCGGTTTTTCTCGTCGTTGTCCATGCCTGGGTGGGACTTCTTCCAGCCGGACTCGAAAAGAAAATCGTCAAGGCCGACAGAATCATCTGGGAAACGAGAGGCTGGGCGGGCCTCGGCCGCCAAGTGGGGTCACTGAGAACGAGCACCGATGTCCTCGCAGCGGACAGCTATCAACTCTGCGCTCTCCTCGAGTTCAACGTTCCGGGGCAGCCGTTTGCCCGTTATCTCGCACCATGGAAAAGGCCGACTCAGTTCGATGTCTGGCACCCCTCTTTCGACGACCTGAAGGGAAGGGACATTCTCTATGTTTCGCCAATCCCGCTGGAACCGTCGTCCGCTGCGCGCACGACCATATATGAGAATTTCGCCCGCATTGAGCCCCTCGAACCGTATCGAGTCATGTATCACGGTGTTCCCATCCGGGACGTTTATCTGTATCGTTGTTCCGCCTTCGATCCGCTCACGCCGAGACGGCTCGGGCCGAGATCGCTCCGGTATCGGGAGGAATAGGGGGCTGTCGTGTGTAAGGAGCGTCGCGGCGCTCCACGACATCGGCAAAGTGGGAGTTCCCGAAGAGATTCTGCTCAAGCCCGACAAATTGACCTCGAATGAATGGGAGCTCATCAAGCGGCACACCGTGGTCGGGTCGCGTATTCTTGCAGGGCCCAAAATCCCGATGATGCGTATGGCGCGTGAAATAGCCCTGTCGCACCATGAGAAGTGCGATGGATCGGGCTATCCTTCGGGGCTGAGCCGCGAGAGCATACCGGAGAGCGCTCGCATCGTCTCCATCGTCGAACCGTACGACGCCCTCACCCACTCGACACCGTATCGCGGGGCTTTTCCCGAGGAAAAGGCGGTTTCGCTGATGCGGGCATACGTGAAGACGGCGTTTGATCCGCGGGTTTTCGACTACTTTGTGACTCTGTTGCCCCAGATGAGAGCCATCCGGGAAGAGCTCGCCGACGAGGAGGGCGAGAGCCGGGGATCGTGCCGGTTGGAGTGATACTTTCCCGGATATTCCTTATCTCACGTTTATGAGCCCAACAACTTATAGCAATTCGCGTTTCAAACAGATAACCATCGTGAGGGGAAATGGTGGGACAGGCGTCTGGCCTGCCCGGGAATGACAGGCCAGATGAAATTGTCTCAGAAACCATTTTTCGCCAAGAATCGTGGCACGATTTTCATCCCGTCGCGCGTTTTGAGACTGTTTCAGATGCCTGTCCTGCCAAGAAGCGGAGCTACGTGTTGGAAAGCGCATCGGCATAAAAACGCCAGTGTCATCCGCCGTGAACAAACCTCGCTCTTTTTCCTGTATCGCGCGGAACTCCCGGACGGTTTTTGCATCTATTTTATCGTGGACACCGCGCGGGGAATACCTTGAAGTACCTTCGCCGGTCTGGTATTTTTCCGCGTGGCCGACAAACCAATTCAATGAATTTGAGGTGTCCCATGTGGGAATATAGCGAGAAACTCAAGGACCATTTCTTTCATCCGAGAAATGTCGGCGAGCTCGAGGAATGCAACGCGGTCGGCGAGGTGGGGTCTCTGGCTTGTGGGGACGCTCTGAAACTCTTCGTGAAGATCGATCCTGAATCGGACCGCATTTTGGATGCTCGATTCAAGACTTTCGGATGCGGCAGCGCCATAGCATCGAGCAGCGCTCTCACGGAGATGATCAAGGGCAGGACCGTGGACGAGGCGCTCAAGATAACCAACCAGGACATCGCGGACTATCTCGGGGGGCTACCGCCCGAAAAGATGCATTGCTCGGTCATGGGGAGGGACGCCTTCCACGCGGCCATAGCTTGCTATCGCAAAGAGCCCGCACCCCGCGAGCTGCTCGAAGGAGAGCTCGTGTGCGAATGCTTCGGCGTGACGGACAAACAGATTCGGGATGTCGTGAAGGAGAACAATCTCTCCACCGTCGAAGAGGTCACTAACTACACCAAGGCCGGTGGCGGATGCGGACAGTGCCACGAAAAGATCGAGCAGTTAATAGCCGAGGTGCGGGGGGAGCTCAAGCGGACTGAAGCGGCCGGTCGTGTCCGCAAGGCGATGACGAACATTCAGAAGATCGCGAAGATTCAGGAAGTCCTGGAAAAAGAGATCCGACCCATGCTGCAACAGGACGGCGGGGATGTGGAACTGATCGATGTCGAGGGTAACCGGGTGGTGGTTGCTCTACGGGGACTCTGCACGTCCTGTCCGAGCGCCGGTTTGACCACGGCCGGCATCGAGACCAAGCTCAAGGAACTGGTCCATCCCGACCTGGTGGTAGAGGAGGTTTCCGGATGAAGACCGTGTACCTTGACAACAATGCCACGACCATGGTCGCCCCCGAAGTCTTCGAGACGATGAGGCCCTTCTTCCTTGAACGGTACGGGAACCCGTCGAGCATGCACTCGTTCGGAGGGACGGTTGCCAGAGTGGTTGCGGCAGCGCGCGAGCACCTGGCGGAATTGCTGGGCGTTTCCCCTCGGGAAGTGGTGTTCACTTCCGGAGGAACCGAGTCCGATTCCACCGCCATTATGAGCGCTCTCGCCACGATGCCCGAGCGCCGGGAGATTGTGACCACACGGGTAGAGCACCCTGCGGTTCTCAACCTCTGCAAAAATCTTGGACGGACGAAAGGCTACACGGTCAGATGGCTGTCGGTGGACAAAGAGGGAATGGTCGATCTGGAAGAGGCCCGGAGCAAAATCACGGACCAGACTGCTATCGTGTCAGTCATGTGGGCCAACAACGAGACCGGGGTCATCTTTCCCGTCCGGGAAATCGCTGAAATCGCGTACGACCGGGGCGCTCTGTTTCACACGGACGCGGTGCAGGCAGTGGGGAAGGTGCCTCTCGATCTGCCGTCATCCAGCATCAATTTGCTCTCGCTCTCCGGACACAAACTCCATGCTCCCAAAGGGATCGGCGCCCTGTACATCAAGAAAGGGACTCGGTTTTCGCCCTTCATTATTGGAGGCCATCAGGAATCCAACCGCCGCGGGGGGACGGAAAACGTTCCCGGAATCGTCGGACTGGGTGAAGCCGCGCGGCTTGCTGCGGAAAACCTGGCTGAGGAGAATCAGCGGGTGCGAAGGATGAGGGACCGGTTGCAGGAAGGGCTGCTCGAAGTCATTCCTTCGTGTCGCGTGAACGGCAGCATCGGGCATCGGCTCCCCAACACGCTGAATATTGGCTTTGAATTCGTGGAAGGTGAAGCCATCCTCTTGCGGATGGATGAAAAGGGAATCTGCGCTTCTTCCGGGTCCGCGTGCACATCCGGGTCATTGGAACCGTCCCACGTGCTGCGCGCCATGGGAGTGCCATTTACCGCGGTTCACGGGTCCATCCGTTTTTCCCTGTCACGGTACAATTCGGAGGGGGAAATGGAGTACGTTATCCGGGAACTGCCCGGAATCATTGCTTTCCTGCGCGCCATGTCCCCCTTTGACGCAAGTTCTCTGGCCACGGTGTGCACGGTGCAATAACGGGAAAACGGGCATAAGCCTTAGAATATTAGCATCCTGCGATGCCCGGTGGGGGCCGGCGTCCCGAGACTGTCTCAAAACCTGTGCCTGAAGGGTAATCGTGCTACGAGAACCATCCAACTCGGCTTTGGGTGGCCCGGACGTGTAACGTCCGGGCCACCCAAGGTCTTCGTGTTCATCCGGAGCAATCTCGCGGGGAAAAAATATACGACGCCCAATTTGTGCCGGGCATTACTTACCGTCAGTAGGCCGTCTGCCTCAGCTTCATGGTGAAGAAATGGCAGAGGTTGATGCCGATCTGCGGATAGACCTTCATGATCTCCTGGAACTGGTGGTGCCGGAGGACGTAGGCTTGCGTCTCGGTAGCAGCTACGCAGGTTGCGTTGGGCGGCATGCGAGTGAAGAGCGAGAGCTCTCCCAGGAATGCACCCTCCCCAATGGTCACCTTCTCCGTCTGGGCATCGGTTCCGTATCCCTTGTAGATGGTGACGTTGCCTTCCACTACCAGGTATATGGACGAATTCTCCTCCCCTTCCCTGATCATCACGTCACCGGGGTTGAAACGCTCCGCTGTCACGACCGAGGCGATGGCGTGGAGCTCCCGAAGGCCCATCCCCTCGAATATGCTGAAGGATCTTAGCTTGTTGATCCGCTCGATGACGTCGGGCATGGGGGCTACCTCGTTCATGCTTCGCTTCAGGGCGTAGTCGGCCAGTTCCCGCACGTCCGGGTTCAGGTCGTTGAGGCGGGACTCGATCACGGGGACGAAAAACCGGTCCGGGAGGCGGTCCCCAATGACGTATAACGCGATCATTCGGGTGACCGGGTCCTCGGATTCCACGAGAAAAGTGAGAATGCGCTCGGGCGTTTCATGACGAATCAGGGGGAAGAGCTTTTTCCCCTTCGAGATCTTGTCGTCTATGGGAATGTCCTCAATGAGCGGGATGAGATAGGGGGTCATCTCCTTCTGGATCGAGTTCTCCACCAGTTCGACGGCAATGGAAGCGGTCTCGGACCTCAGGGCCTGGTACATGAGCCGCATGTCCGCGTGGTAGACCCAGAGAGCATAGAAGGTGAGACTCAATATCTCGTCGTTGCGTTCTGCAAGGTGCTGCCGCAGCATTTCCGCACTCGCGGCATGCTCGACCGACTGGAGCGTACGGATGGCCACGAGGTTCCCGTAGGCCTGACTCAACTCCTTCCCCATGAACGGAATCAGCTCGAAGTCCTTGAATCCCGATAGCCTGACCACCTCGAGAATGCCCTGCTTGGCCCGCGGGGGCGCCTCGATGAGCGAGACCTCCAGGAAGGGGAGGATCTGGTTCCCGTACCTGATCAGCGCTTCAATGGCGGCCTTTCTCACATCGTCATCATTGTCCTGGAGGCAATGGATGAGTCTGCCAATCGCACGAACGTCCCGACTGGCGGCGAACGAGGCCGCCGCCTCCGCGCGGGTGCTGGGGATCGGATCGTCGAGGAGTCGGAGAGCCACGTCAGGCTCAATGGTTGGCGGCTTCCAACCCGGCTCTTTCCGGTCGTCAGCGGAACGCTCTTCCACGGAAACCGGCCCAAGCTCCATGGCCGCTCCACCGCTGTCGAACGTCCGGACCGACTCGATTTCATCGAAGTCGATCTGCTTTTCGACAATGACCTGCTTCAGCATCCGCGTGTAGTGTTTGCGGAAGAAGAGCGTCTCGACGAGCCAGTACACGGCGAGTCCCAGCGCGATGAGCGACAGGTCCTTGGCCCCGAGCACGGGTTTGAGGAGAATCATGGTGATGGAACCGAGGAGCATGCCCACCTTGAGCACTGTCCCCCGAATGAAGGTGCGGCTCCACACCATGAGCTCGGACGGGATAACGCTGAAGAGGATTTTGTTCACCGGCCCGGCGATGGCCCGCTGAATGAGGATCGAGGTGAACTGGCCGTATGCCGCTACGTAAATGTTGAAGAAACCGGTCAGCGAGGCGAACAGAACCGCGAAGTTGGCAGGCTGAACCAGCGACGAATTGGTGATTCCCATGGTCTGGTAGAGCCGACCCATGAAGAAGAGGGCCACAAAGGTGAGGGAAGTGGTCAGACCCCGAAAGATACTGAGGAATGATATGAGGGTCTGCTCCGACTCAAAGGTGTGATTGGCGATCACGCTGAACTGGTAGAGGAACATGGGGAGGAGAATATTCGGTATCAGTCCGGTAACGATCAGGTATCTGACGATCGGATATTGGACCATGAGGCGCGGCACTTCCCACACGCGCTTGGTGACGCCCCTCGCGGCAGCGGTCTTGAGACCTGAGCGACTTACCAGGGTAGGCCCGGTCCGGGCCAGGTAGACCCCCGTTGCCAGCGCCACGCCGGCGAACAACAGGAGCACCGGGTCTTGTCCGAAAATGAGGGTAAAAGGGTTTGTCGCGAAGCTCCCCAGGGTGGTTCCCAGTACTTGACCTGCGGTGACGAGGGGAAAGACGCGTTTGCCCTGTCGCGCGTCGAAGAGGTCACCGGCCATGTTCCAGAGGTAGACGAGGAGTATGGAATCGAGCAGGTACAGGAGCTGGTAGAGTATGGGATAAGCCAGAGAGATGTCGGCTTTCACCATGACGAACAAAGCGGCTGTCCCCACCGCGTAGATGCCCAGAAAACCCGATAGGAGGTAGGAATCCAAGAACCGGCGGCCCGGCCGCTCCACAACGCCGAACACCACAAAGGTGAGCCCGGAATTGATCAAGAGCATCCATGGGATGTACTGGGGGCCGTACCGTTTCAGGAACGCCGCGTCCACGTAGTTCCTGAAAATCGCCGTGACAAAGAATATTACGAAAAAAATCGACGTAATCCAGAGGAAGGGCGATGTCTCGTGCGCGTATATCTTCAGATACTTTGCCAGAAAACGCTTCATGGATCAGGTCGGCTTTCTTCCATGGGAATCGAGGCTACGGATTATATACAATAGCGGCGCGACATTCAACGCCGATAACGGTTTCAGCGAATTATGCGCAGGTGGAGGGGGGCAATTCGCGCGGTCATTTCGCAGGGTGAAAAAACGAAGCAATCCCTGGCGCTACTTCACGCTGTTGAGGAGTTTCCGACGGAGTCGTGACGAATCATCGGACCCGGGTTCCCCGCGGACGACTTTGCCATCGCCGCGGATCATGACGAGCCCGTTTCCCCACACATGGACCGCAGACGCGAGGAACGTTTCCCGTCCTCGGATCCTGTCCCAAACCGGGACAACTTCCAGCACCACGTCCTTGTCCACGGACAATCCGTTTTCGTCCTGGTAAGGGCCTCTTACCGGTCCGAGAGCATAATACCGGCCGTGCGCGGCAAAGAACCGTTCCTGGATGACAAGGGCATCGCGAACCGTCTTCTCCAGCATGGCGTCGTTGTCGGCAAGGCGGGCGGGGACGAAGTAATTGAAAGCCAGATGGCACAGGAAATAGGCGATCACCGCATTGAGACTCAGCGTGATGATTGCGACGCGCAGCAGTCCGCGGGAACGTTTCGAGATCTTTCGAGCCACGATGTAGAACCAGAACGCGTAGATGCTCGGCGCAAAGACGATAATAAAAAAACAGGCATACACGAGAACGATGACGGACGTGAACAGCACCTCACGAAGCATGGCGAGCTCCGGCGAACCACGGATGGTAAATGATCACCGCGGAGACGCAGAGGAAATCATCGCTTCAAATATCTGCGCCATCTGCGGTTACAGCGCCGCTCGTTGAAATTCGCGACACTCTTCACATGCGGGAAAGAAGAACTCACCGCAGAGAACACGGAGAACGCAGAGGCAAGAATTCTTGAGGTCTCGGCTGCGGTCCTCGCCCCGGAGCAGGGGAATTCCATCGCGGCCAACCCTGAATCCAAGCTGTTGCGGGAGACTTCATCACGTAGCCAATCGGAAGAAATTGGATTCTTTCTGAACTCTCTGCGTCCTCTGTGCTCTCCGCGGTGAACGATTTCTCTTCGAGATTCAGCTTCAAGTTTTCCATCCTTTTCAATGCGCCCCCCTATAGTCCTTCTTCTCTCTCTTCGCGGTCCTTCTCTCAGCACGCGGTGAACGCTTGCCATCGATGAACCGCGGAAAGGGTCAGGCCAATGCCGTTGACTTGAGACACCTGCCCTCGACAAAGCGACCGGCGCCGTCGTTCCCGAGAAAGCGGGAGCCCAGTCTTTTCAGGAGCTTCTGGTCCCCCGCTCCCCTCTTTCACGGGGACAAGCTTCGCGGGGGCGACGAAACGGGGTGATCGGTTTTTCCCAAATTCAACAGCATTGAGCGTCAGGGCAAGCTGCAAGCTTCGGTTTCTTCTCTCATTCTACCAGATTTTCCTTGAGGAGAAATCGGGTCTTCTGTTTCAAAATCCGGTGCGCTTGTTCAAGCAATTCCTGATTGACGTCATCTCGTTCAACGAGCTGTTCGAGATCCTGGACGGTCAGGTAAGCCACCAATCTCATTGAGAGCGACAGGGGCGCATGAGGGTTGAAGACGATGGTTTTCTTGACGGAATACCGGGTGATCCAACGGCGGTGTCCATAGATCTCTTCGAGAACTCTCGGGGAGGTGGGACGCGTGGCCGCGATCCGTACCACGTCCTTCTCGGTGAGTCTCGGGTTGTCGAGAAGTTGCTGAATTACCCGGTGATCCTGATCACGCGCGATCCTCTGGATTAGCCTGAAATCCGGCTTCCTGGCCAGCGCTTTCCGCATTCCCAGCGGAGTTTCTTTCAGGCTGCCGTCCAGGAAAGGCTGGTGGGGAATGTCGTGAGCCGCTTCCGCAGGCAGGTCCATGAGAAGTGCGACGAGATCGAAATCTCCCCGTTCCTGGGCAGCCTCCACAAGGAGCGACATCCGGGCGGGTCCGAAAACGTTCCCCAGCATCCCCGACACGAGCAAACCGTTGTACAGGAGCCTGAAATCACCATGACCCTTCAGGGCCTCTTCTCGAATAACCTTGATGATATCGAGGACACAGTCGGTAGGCTGCCGCTTGAGGCGGGAAGCGAGCGCATAGCTGCGCTGCCTGAGGTCCCCGATCCGGGAAAGCCCCAACACCAATTCGCCTGCTGTTTCGCGATTGTCGGTCATATCGAGGGGAAGCGTGTGAAATCGCTCCTCAAGGCAATTTCGTAACGAACACCTGGGATCATTATACCGGTTCGCGTCATTTCACGACATATCCCTCTTTCTGAAGCAACGCCGTCACCTTGGGGCCTTTTCCCGCCGGCACCCGCAGGGTGAGACCGGAGCTCTTCCGGTCAGCCTTTGGAAGGATTCCATTTCCGGGATCGACTCCGGGGTTGAGCTCCCACATCGTGCGGGGCGGGATGCCGCACCATCGTGCGACTACGTGTAAAGGAAGGTCCTTGGAGAGTTTCAGATGAGCCAGGGAATCGAACGACAGGGGAGGGTGGGGAGGCACGTCGACACCATAGTACGACCGGTGCCGATCTATGAGCTTGAGGGCGGCAAGCCGAGGAATGAGGGTCTCCGAATAGGGGGGCGTGACCACATCCCAGAACGAGTACCCGGCTGCCTTGTCCATGATGGCGTCAATCTTGTCAGCGCCGTCGGCAAAGGAGGCTATGACGGTGAGCCAGTCGTTCTTCGGATTTCTCTGGAGGATCCCCTTCAGAATGGAGGAGGCGAGCTTGGTGGAGATCACCGGGTCTCTTCGGTCATCCCAATCGCCGGTTGCCACCCAGGGCACAGCGGCAGGATTCGATTTGCCTTTCGGAGGTCCGAGAGCCCACCATCCCACACCGCCGGCCCGTGTCCGAGCCCTGGGACTGAGGTCGCCGAGGAGAATAGCGAGGTAGATGAGATCGGCCGGGACTTTTTCCTCGGCCAGCCCGGCTCTGATCGTCGGCCCGAATGCCGCCAGCCGGTCGAACCAGTCCATTAGCGATGCGCGGCGGTCCATGAGCAGGAAATTGAGTTGGTCGGTAATGCGGGCCGCGACGTCACGCCTCGCCAGAGGAATGGGGACCCCTGCGAAATTGAATCCCTCTCCGGCCATATCCGGTGGCAGAATGTAGTGTGACCGGGAATAGCCCTTCTCTTCCGGCGCGGGCAATCCCGTTCCCTGCGAGCACAGAACCAGCAAGGCCGCCAGGATAGCGGCGAAGATACGCCGGCGAGCGCCGTGGCTCGCGGTTTTGGCCGGTTCCATTGCCATGATGGTTCGCTGCGGGACTTCTACTGTCGTTCCGGCGCCGGCCCGACTGCGCGTCGCAACGCCAAGGACCCAAAGGACCTCGGCAACCCTAATCAGAGCGCACGCGAGAAGTGACCGAGGCTTCACGACTCTCGGGGGCCCCGCTTCTCAAGAAGAATCCGAAGAAATCGCTCGTATAGCTTTTGTCCACGTATCGGTCCAATGTGTAGGTCTTCTGTTCAGGCGACAGTTTGGCTTTGCCGGCGAGGTTCCCTTTTTCATCCACGTAATAGAGATTCCCCACCACGTTGTGGGGGTTGGCATCCGCGTGAATGCCCCGCACGCATCCGGCCAGCGCCAACGCCTTGGCCAGGTCTTTCGTGCTGATGTGGTGCCCGATGGCAAAGACGAGATTCCCGTCCCTGCGTATGCCGAACGCGCTTCTTGTGGCAATAAACCATTCGCCGCCGTACGCCATGTTCTGCCCTGGCGGAGGCTGTCCCCAAAAACCCCAATAGTATTGCTGGTAGGGATTGGGCTGTTCCTCGGACAGGAGGTAACCTAGTCCGATCTCCGAGTCCGCGGGTCTCCCTCCCTGCTCGATGGTCGTGACCACTTTGCCGTCGTTCAATATGAGATGCCGGAGCTGCTTGGCGTCGCGGATTCTCGAGAGCGGAATCCCGTCGTGCCATTCGAGGATGTCGATGGAATCGTCCTCGTAAATCACAATCGTGGCCAGTCCCGGAGCGAGCGGTCTGAGAACTTGTCCCCGGAAGATGGTGCCCGCCTCTCCCGAATGCTTGGCCTTCCACAGGGCGTTGGTTATGGCGACCAGCCGGGATCGGTGCTCCGGCTCGACCATCGAAGAGCCCGGGGATGCCCCCGGTTCCCCGGAACCGATGTACAGCTTCATGTTCAGCCGTTTCATATCCAGGAGGAGCATATGGACGACCGCGTTGGGATACTGAACGCTGGGCCGGTAACTCATTTTGTAGATGGCGGGCCAGCCGTTCTCGCCCGCGGGCATGCCCTGCACCTGCCATACTCCTTCCCCTTCCAACGGAGGATCGACGTAGAGCGGTGCAACGTTCTTCAGGACAAGGTTCCGAAACGGCGCGAGGTAGTGCTCTCCATCGATGGGAGTGGCAGCCGGATTCACCACGGACGCTTGCGCGGGAGAGGAATAGATGGGGGGATCCCATCTCGTGACGGCAGCGATGTCCCTCGCGGGGGGCCGAATGACCTCCCGACCGACCGATGGGTAAGACTGGGCGCCCTGTATGCTCGCGCGTGGCCCGGAGCCGGCAGCTCCGTCGTTCCCCCCGAATTCTTCAAGAGGCAACCGCGCTGAGCGCTGTGTGTCCGGCCTCGGGGAATCGATGGGGCCTCCCCACAGCAGCGGTTCCCAAACCGGCGGAGAATCGTCGAACGCATCCGACCGGGCGTCCGCCGCGAAAAGAAGTGAGAAACAGAAGAGGAGAACCATCAGGAAGGGAACCGCAGGCACGGCCATTCGGGGGGAGAACCCGCGAGCGACGATGCTCCCCGCCTTCCGTCCAGCCCTGTTCCCGGTTGACATTGACCCTTTCATCGGCTAATCATACCCCCGTCTCGGTCAGGCGCCAAATCCGCAACGACTGTGAATTGCCAACAATTTCCGGCAAAGAGCCTCCGGATTTTCCCACTCAATTGTACCAGGCAGCACCTTGCCGGCCCTGTTTTTAGCAATTCTCCCCAGGATCGTCAAGGTCGGTACGCAGCGAGGCGGGTTTCAGCGCACCGGGCGAGGGTTCATGGAAGGGCGTCCAATCTCTGCGCGAGATTTCCGGGGAAGACCTCGCGGTGGAGGTTGGCGGCGAGAGGGATCGCGTGTCGGCAGGGATCATGAAAACTCGAGTCGGCTGGCAATGGGTATGCAAGTGCGCAAGCATCTTGACGCTGATTATGACTCTGTGTCTTCCGGGCCTCGCGGATCAGGTCGAAGAGCTCTTCAACAGCGCGGTTCAGGCTGAGAAGGCCGGGGACCTCGAAGCGGCCCTGGACCTGTACAATCGCTGCGCCCAAGCGGACCCGCGCCATGCTGCCGTGTTCAACAACCGGGGAATCGTGCATTCCCGCAGGAAAGAATACGAGCAAGCCATTGAGGATTTCGACCGGGTCCTCAGCCTCGAACCGGAAAACGCCGGTGCGTACACCAATAGGGGAATGGCGTATCAGGAAACGGGAGATCTGCAACAAGCCCTCGCTGACTTCAACAGAGCCCTGGAGATTGAAGCCGAGCATGTGCAGGCTCTCTTCAACCGAGCTATTCTGTGGCGCCGCATGGGGTCACAGGACCGGGCGTTGGAGGACCTCAACACGATCATCAGAGTCGAGCCCACCAACGTCAAGGCTCTGATTCTCCGCGGGAGGCATTACTTCTCCGAAGGGGCTTTCGATCAAGCCCTCAGGGACTTCTCCGTGGCCCTTCGGCAGGATCGATGGAGTGTGGAAGCCGCAAGAGGCAGCGGGGACGCCAATTTTTTCAAGGGCAGGTTCGCAAAGGCGGTTGAGGACTATACCCTTGCCCTGGACAGCGGGGATCGGGAGGCTTCCACCCTGATTAACCGGTGTGCCGCTCTCACCCACACGGGTGATTATCCAGGCGCGATTCGAGACTGTGAAGCAGGCCTGAAACTTGATCCGAACAATGCCGACGGCTGCTTCAATCTCGGCAACGCCCTTGCCGCGAACGGCCAACACCGTGAAGCGGTCTTGGCCTTCTCGTCGGCCATCAATCTCGACGGAGCTCGCGGCGACTTCTTCTACAACAGGGGAGTCTCCTTCAAGAAACTCGGCGATGCTGAATCGGCCCTGGCGGATTTTTCCAGGACATTGGAATTGCAACCCGGACACCCCGGCGCCCTCAATAACCGGGGCACGCTGTTCTGGGCCCAGGGTACGAGCGATTCCGCGCTTGACGATTTTCGGGCGGCTGTGAGGGCAGACGAACGTAACCTCCCTGCATTGAAGAATCTCGGTGCGGCCTATTTGGCTCAGGAGCGGCCGGAGGATGCGATTGCCGCCTTCGAGAAGGCTCTGCGGATCGACCCGAAGGAGCCGGGCGTCCTTGCGAGCCTGGGTGACGCGTGGCTCGACAAAAGGCAGTTCGACCGGGCGCTCGCGTATTATAGGAAATCCCTTCAAATCGAAACGGGCCGGCAGGCGAAGGCGCGGCTGCTGGCTCGAATGGGGCTTGCCCTCGAAAAATCCGGGAAGACGGCGAAGGCCCTCCAAAGCTACAACAAGGCTCTCGAGACCGCGACCGACGAATCGGTTAGGAACGGACTCCTCAAAAAAATCAGCGAGCTCAGGGGAGCACCGCCGAGGTGAGGGCCCGGCGCCGATATATTCGGAATTCCTATGAAAAGGCGAACGCGAGGGGAGACCTTTTTGTTGCCTGGATTGAGCGATTGGTGAGAGCACGTCATTGCGAGGAGCGCCGCGACGAAGCAATCTCTGCGCTTCGGCAATCAACTCGTTGAGATTGCTTCGCTTCGCTCGCAATGACAGTGTTTCCCGGCGCTGACGGGGTCGATCGGCCGAAAATCGCTCGGATTAGGTATTCATGGGTTTCGATCTCGGCGTTTCCCGCGGATAAAATCTTCAGGGAGACAGTCCATGAATGACGGGCAACCCCGCGTTCTTCGCGGTGCGTCCCATCAAGATGCGGAGCTACGTGGTGGAATACCCGTTAACGGCACGCACCCATTTGATTGTAAGGGCGAACCTCGTGTTCGCCCGCGATTACCCGCATACGCCCCTTCAGGAGGCTCTCCCTTGATCTATTTTGCCGATCTGCACATCCACTCGAGGTATTCCCGGGCAACGTCGCGCGACTGCATTCTGCCAGAGCTGGCCCGCTGGTCCGCGCTGAAGGGTATTCTCGTCTGTGCGACCGGCGACTTCACCCACCCCGAGTGGAGTCGCGAAATACGCGAAATGCTCACCGAAGACGAGGAAGGCCTCTTCAGGCTCAAGCAGGAATTCATCCCTTGCGATGTCAATGTGCCGAACGGTTTCGGGCCCGGAGATGTGCGGTTCATCCTCAACGTGGAAATAAGCTCGATCTACAAGAGGGGCGGAGCCACGCGAAAGGTTCACAATCTCGTCTTCATGCCGGATTTGGACTCCATGGAGCGCTTCACGAAGCGCCTGGAACGGATTGGAAACGTGCGCTCCGACGGCCGTCCCATCCTTGGTCTGGACAGCAGGGATCTCCTTGAAATTTCGCTCGAGACCACGGCTGACTCGTTCATCGTTCCCGCGCATGTCTGGACCCCCTGGTTTTCCATTCTCGGTTCCCGATCGGGTTTTGACTCGGTCGAGGAATGCTTCGGAGATCTGGCGCCTCACATCTTTGCTCTGGAAACAGGACTCTCGTCGGACCCGGAGATGAATCACCGGGTGAGCTCCCTGGATCGGTTCACGCTCCTGTCCAATTCGGACACCCATTCGCCGTCAAAGCTCGGCCGAGAGGCCAACGTGCTTCGAGGGAGACTGGGTTACACTCCTATCCGTGAGGCGATCAGCGAGGGAGGCCGAGCGACCTACCGGGATGCGGCCCGTAATCCCGAGGAAGGATTTGAGGCAGTCCTGGAATCGGTCGGAGGGGAGGACGCGTTCATCGGCACGGTCGAGTTCTTTCCCGAGGAAGGGAAATATCACCTGGACGGCCACAGGAAGTGCGGCGTCCGCCTCGATCCCCAGGAAACCGCGAAGCTGGGAGGAAAATGCCCCGTCTGCGGTCATGGGGTCACCGTTGGCGTCATGAATCGCGTCATCGAGCTGGCCGACAGCCCCCTCGGACGAACCCCTCACCATGCTGCTCCTTTCTGGCGGATGATTCCCCTGCGGGAAATCGTTGCTCAGGCAATGGGAGTGGGACCGCAATCCAAGAAAGTCGAGGCGGTCTATCAGGATCTCCTCCGAAATCTGGGAGCGGAACTGAAGATCCTCTGGTCTCTTCCGCTCGACGAGATTCAACGGCATGCGCCTGAAATCATCGTCGAAGGGGTCCGGCGAGCGCGGATCGGGGAAGTCTCCATCAAGGCGGGCTTTGACGGTGAATACGGGACCGTGGAGCTCTTCGGACCGGGTGAACGGGAGCGCCTCGCCGGACAGAGCAGCTTCCTGCCTACCAGCCCTCCCCGTCGTTCCCGCTCCCAATCGGCAGGAACGTCCCCGCAAAAGAAACGGCAGAAGAAGGATGAACCGCAGCACGCGGAACCCCCAGCCGGGGAACCGGCGCTCAACGAAGAGCAGCAAGCGGCCGTGGCCGCGACGGATCGGCCGGTTCTCGTTCAAGCAGGACCCGGCACCGGCAAGACCCGAACCCTGACGCATCGCATCGCCACTCTCATCCGGAGCGCCGTGGCCGAACCGGGAGCGATCACCGCGGTGACGTTCACACGCAAGGCCGCCCAGGAGATGCGGGAGCGCCTGGAAAGGCTCCTGCCGCCGGAAGAGGCAAGCGGGTGCTGGGTGGGCACGTTCCATCAGCTCGGGGCACGAATCCTCGAAATCTTCCGGGACAGGGGCCTCTATGAAGGCGGAGACCGGACCATCGACGAAGATGAGGCGCTGACCCTATTCAGGCAGGCGTGCCGGGAGGCAGGGCTCGACCGGACGGCCTCCTCGTGGTCCGCATTGTTCGAGCAGACAAGCCTCCTGAAGCAGAACCTCACCAGAACGGGCGAATGCACCGAAAATCCGGACCTCGGCCGTGCCTATCTCGGGTACGAGGAGCTACTGAGGCGTGAGAAGCTCCTTGACCTGGACGATTTGCTGGTCAGGCCCGTCAGACTGCTCGAGGCCCATCCCGGAGAAGCCCGACGGATCGGTTCCGGCGTTGCCCGGTGGCTTCTCGTGGATGAATTCCAGGACGTAAACCGCGCCCAGTATGAAATGGTTCGCCTGCTCACGAACGGAAACACCACCGGTCTTTTTGCCATCGGAGATCCCGACCAGGCCATTTACGGGTTTCGTGGCGCGGACCGGGAGTACTTCCTCAAGTTTCACCGCGATTTCCCGGAATCGCGGGTGGTCAGATTGAACCGGAACTATCGGTCTCGGCCGAACATACTGACCGCGGCCCGACAGGTGATCGATCCCCGGGAAGAGAGTGAGCCGCTGATTTCTCAGAATCCGACCCGCACTCCCATCATGCTCGTGACGGTTCCCAACGAAGCCATCGAGGGGAAATACATTTGTCGAACCATTGAATCCCTGATTGGTGGAGCTTCTTTCTTCGCAATGGATTCCGGGAGGGTCCGCGGCGGCAACGAGAATCTGGGATTTCGGGATTTCGCAGTCCTCTTCAGGCTCAACGCCGTGGGGGACGCCCTGGAGGAGGAATTCCTGGCCTCCGGTATTCCATTTCAGCGCGCGCGGACCTTACGTCCGCGGGAGGAAGCCGAAGCATTTGACCCGAGGGCCGAGGCCGTCACCCTCATGACGATTCATGCGGCGAAGGGGCTGGAGTTTCCCGTGGTTTTCGTCGCAGGCTGCGAAGACGGGATCGTGCCGTACACCGCCGGCCGGCAGGACGGGAATCGACAGCCTGACCTGGAGGAGGAGCGGCGGCTCCTGTACGTTGCCATGACTCGGGCTGCCGACTATCTCTTTCTCATCAGGTCCCTCCGGAGGACGCTGTTCGGTATGCGGCTGGAGAGCCCGGAAACAAGGTTTCTCAAGACGGTTGACCGGTCGATCTGCCAATGTGTGGATCCGTTGACCGGAAACAGGACCCCATTTGGCGGGAAACCAAAGCAGTGCGAGCTCTTTTCTTGACAAAAACGATATATTCAGATATTCTCATATAAAGACGGGCCGGGCTCGTCCGGAGGTGTGAAGTGCGGCTCCTTCCGAGGTCTTACGGTGTGACGGCGCTGGCGTTGGCGCTGGCGTGGTCCGGATGGTTCTTGTGCTCGGCCACATGCTGTCCGGCCGCGGAGGGGGGCGGGCTGAGCGAATTCAGCTTCTTTGACGATCCTCCGGCGGCCTATGATTTCAAACTGGGTACGCTGGACGGACGCATCTTCAACCTCTCGGATCTCAAGGGGAACGTGGTCATCCTCAATTTCTGGAAGAGCAACTGTCCCTACTGTGTTGAAGAAAAAGGGCTTTTCCGGAAAATGCTCGCGGAAATGAAGCGACCGGATCTGGCGGTTGTGTGCGTGAATTTGTGGGACGATCCATCCTGGGTCAAGAAGTATGCCGCGCAGCACCACGAAGAGCTGTTCCTGGCCACTCGACCGGACAATCGGAAGTGGGTGCAGGAGAACATCGTGAAAGGCCGCGTTGCCAGCTATTTCATTGTCAATGAGGCCCGGGAGGCGATATACGAGGTCTCGGGGTTTCCATCCACCTATGTGATTGACAAAGAGGGGAGGGTGGTTGCCGGGCATGTGGGGATGGCCCGGTGGGATTCGCAGGGAGTGCGGCGCTGGGTTTCCGGCCTTCTCGGCCCGTTGCCGACCGCCCCCACTCCGGGAGACCAGGCAGACCAACACCTTTCCGAATGGATGGACCGGCTCCTTGCCGGCCCGGTTCAACAGGGGCAGGACGCGCGCTGAGAAAGCAGGATCGAGGCCGGGAGGAATCCGGGTCGGATCCGATCCGGCGCCTGAAGCCCTGTCAAGTATGACACGTCTGGAGACGACAATGGAATTGGCACTCTTGCTGGCGATTGTGGCGGGGTGGTTCATCCTGAACCGGTGGGTGCTGCCCCGAATGGGGGTGGGCACATGAATGTCCCCCGCGTGCGGTCCTGTGGAGCAGGACAAGGGAGTAGCAGGGAAAGGACGGGAGAAGGAGTGCTCGGGCACTCGGCGAGGGTAGGAGAGATGCAATCCTCAGCAGAAACGACCGAAAAAGACGAAAAGGATCGCGAGGAGCTTCTCGAGGAGATCAAGAAGATGGAATTCTCCAAGGAAGCTGAGATCTTCAAAGCCCTGGGGCATCCGATCAGGCTGAAGATCGTGTACGGCCTCCTCAAGGTGGGAGGCTGCAACGTGAAGAATGTGCAGGAATGCCTCGGCCTTCACCAGGCTACCGTTTCACAGCACCTCATTCATCTCAAGAGCCGCGGGATCATTACTTCGACCCGTCAGGGGCTGGAAATGATTTACGCGGTGGCCAGTCCCTGGGCAAAGTGCATCATCGAGAACATCGAGAAGAACAGGAACGATTCACAATTCGCCGACGAATGATTGACGGCCTCAAAGGCCGCGATTGACCGGGGTGGGGGACCGAGGGGCGGCAGGAGTGCGTCGAAGCCTCATCGGGGTCTCGTGTCGCGAGAAATGATGCCGATTTCCGCGGCATGTGGTAGGCTGGGTTCCGATGCCGGGACCCTGGGCCGCGCGGCTGAGGGAGGGTTGCCGGCGGCGTCCGCGAATCGGCGCCGGAATTCGAACTGGAGGACAGGATCATGGCGGATCTCGTCAGATTTGGCGTTTCCATACCGGATGACCTTCTCGAGAAATTCGACAGCCTCATCACCGAAAAGGGATACACCAATCGCTCGGAGGCGATCCGCGATTTGATCAGGGATCGGCTCGTCGAAGATCACTGGAGTCAATCGGAGCACGAGGTAGTGGGAACGGTCACCGTAGTGTACAACCATGAACAGAGTGACCTGGCCCAGAAGCTGACCGAGATCCAGCACAAGCAACATGACCTCATCATTTCTGCCATTCACGTGCACCTCGACGCTCACAATTGCCTGGAGGTCCTCATCGTGAGAGGTGGGGCCGAGGTGGTCAAGAAGGTCGGGGAGCTTCTCATTTCGACCCGAGGCGTGAAGCATGGCAAGATCACCATGACGACAACCGGCCAGGAGATCGATTGACCGGCGCCCGGCGGAAAGACGCCGGAGTACCGTTCGGCACGCAAGAAGAATTCGGAATCTTTTGCTTTGGGCGCTCAAAGCTTCGGTGAATTCTCCCGGTGGGAGAAATCCGGGAAGATTGCCGAGAACTGTCAGGCGGGTCGTCTTCAGGGAGTGCCGGAGGAACCACGTGTCTGAGAATCAACACCTCGCACATGAGAGCTCCAAAACGGTCACCCCTGATGCTCGGAACACAGGCGCCGAGAATAATAGACTTTACCCCGAAGACCGGACGTTTCACGACTGGTACCGGTTCGTGCTCTCCTTCCCCGCCCACCTCGTGAGGACCTACATTGACAGGTTCGGTCTTGATTCAAATAGCGCGGTTCTCGATCCCTTCTGCGGTACGGGTACGACTCTGGTCGAATGTAAGAAGCATGGGATCACGAGTTTTGGGATAGAACGCAATCCGATTGCCCATTGTGCCAGCAAAGTGAAATTGGATTGGGGCGTGGAACCCGATGATCTGCTCGCTCATGCTATTGAAGTGGCTCGCACCGCGTCGTCAAGGTTGGCGGAGGGTGGTCTTCATGACGTTGATCTCCCCCTATTCTCGGCGCTGAACCAGACTGACCAAAAGCTCTGGACACTTCCTGAAGATATGCTTCGACTCGTGTTGAAGGATTCTATCAGTCCCCTCCCACTGCATCGTACCCTGGTCCTGTTGGAAGTCTTAAAGGAGCGGAAGGATGAGCGGTTTGATGCTCATGAACGGCTCGCTCTCGCCAAGGCAATCGTCTTTGGAATCAGCAATCTCTCTTTCGGACCGGAGGTTGGGGTTGGTAGTCTCAAGGATGATGCTCCCGTAGTGGATCTATGGCTGGAAAATATCCGCGCGATGGTGTCCGATTTACGGGGACTGGCGAGTGGTCCATTCGCTTTATCTCAAGTTTACCAGGGAGATGCCCGGTATCCGGACAGCCTGTTGAAACCGAATTCCATTGATGCAGTGATCACATCGCCGCCGTACCCGAACGAGAAGGACTATACTCGAACTACTCGGCTGGAATCGGTGATTCTCGGATTTATACGGGACAAACATGATTTGCGGTCGGTAAAGCAGGAATTGGTCCGTTCCAATACGCGCAGCGTATACAAGAACGACTCTGATGACCTCCTGGTCGCGAATCACCCCGAGATAATGCGTATAGCCGACGCCATCGAAAATCGACGGATCAAGCTCGGAAAGACTTCGGGATTCGAACGCCTCTACGCTCGGGTAACAAAGCTATACTTCGGAGGCATGGCCCGGCATCTCTCACGGCTTCGTCACGTACTGCGCCCAGGTGCAAATCTGGCGTATGTGGTTGGCGACCAAGCGTCCTATCTGAGGATAATGATAAGGACAGGACAATTGGTTGCCGGTATCGCAGAAGAATTAGGATACAAAGTGACCGGCATTGACTTGTTTCGCACACGGATGGCAACCGCGACCAAGGATCAACTTCGAGAAGAAGTGGTTCTTCTGAGATGGACAGGAAGCTGGTAACGAGCGAGGGGGATAATGTGGCCAAAGCGTCGGGCATCTATGCTGCAATCATAGAGAAGATGTTCTTTTCAAAGTAGAAACGTAGCGAAATGTGTAACCGTTCAGCGGGAAAGAAGAACTCACCGCAGAGAACGCGGAGAGCGCAGAGGTAAGAATTCTTGAAATCTCGGCGACGTGCGGTCCTCGCCCCAGAGAAGGGAAATTGCATCGCGTCCAACCCTGAATCCAGGAAGTTGCAGGGGACTTCATCACGTAACCAATCGGAAGAAATTGGATTTTTTCTGCATTCTCTGCGTCCTCTGCGCTCTCCGCGGTGAACGATTACCGAAATGTACTGGCCGTTTCGCTGGGCCGGACGTGATCTCCGGGAGGCATTGCAAAACGATGTCCACGCCCAAGGACAAAGGAGAAGGATTCCTCATCGGCTTGAAGGTGGCTTGGCACAAACGCCTGCGGGCCTGGCTGAACAGATACGAGTGGCAGGTTGTGGCTACCATGTGGGTGGCTGCCACAGGATTGGGGTACATCGGCTTTGCGAAGTACTATGGGCAGATTCACGAGGAACATTCAGCCTATGATTTTCTGTACCTGACCGCGCAGCTCTTCGTGCTGCAATCCGGCTGGGTGCAAGGCAGCGTGAACTGGCAACTGGAGCTGGCTCGATTTCTCGCCCCTGCGTCCACCTTATACGCGGCCATGGCCGGTATTGCCGCTTTGTTCAAGGACCAGGTTCAAAACCTCATGGTGCGCTTCTTTCGAAACCACGTGGTCATCTGCGGCCTCGGCAGAAGGGGATTGCTGCTGGCATCGAGATTCCTCGAAAGGGGGCACCAGGTAATCGTCTTGGAGCGAGACCAGGGAAACGAGCTGATAAACGAATGCAAAGCCCGCGGAGGAATCGTTCTCGTTGGCGACGCATCGGATGTCGAAATGCTGCGCTGCGCCGGAGTGGACAGAGCGGATTGCCTGGTTGCGGTATCCGGCGACGATGGGATCAACGCCGAGATTGCGGTTGACGCGCGCAGCATGGTGGAAGACCGGGGCGGGAGACCACTGATGTGCGCGGTGCAAATTGATGATCTGGATCTCTGCCGGGCGCTCAAAGGACACGAACTGCAGATGGGAAAGCCCGAGGCCTTTCAACTTGAGTTCTTCAATAGCCACCTCATCGGAGCAAGGGCGCTCCTGGAGAAACATCCACCATTTGAGCCCCGGATCGACGAGGCTCCTTGCATCATGGTGATTGGCGTGGGGCTCTTCGGAGAGAGCCTGATAACGAGAATGGCGTGGATGTGGCGAGACGGACACCGTGAATCCGGAGTCCGTCTGAATGTGAAGATCGTCGACAAGGCCGCGGCGGAGAAGAAAAGTCTGCTGCTTTTGAGGAACCCTCTTCTGGAGAAGATCTGTGATCTCGAATGCATCCGAGTGGATGTGCGAAGCCCGGAGTTTCTGGAAGGTCGGTTTTTGTTCGACTCCCGGGGGCACTGCGAAGTCAGCCGAATCTACATCTGCCTCGACAACGACTCCTTGGCAGTTTCTACAGCACTTGCGCTGGTAAAACGTCTGCGCGTGCACAACGTTCCCATCGTGGCGCGAATGAGTCGGGAGGGAGGCGTGGGCACGCTACTCCACGCGGCGGACCGGACACGTGAGGGATTCGGGTCTCTGTCCGTGTTCGACGCGCTTGAGCAAACATGCTTGCCCGAGCTCGTGCTCGGCGGAACGCACGAAATTCTTGCTCAAGCGATTTGCGCCGAGTATCTTGAGCTCAACTCTCAGCAGACCCAGGGTGATTCTCGGGCCGCGTCGGCTTCCTCATGGCACTCTGTTCCCAATGACATCAAAGACTTGTATAGACGTCTAGCGGACCAGATAGGACAGATGCTCGGCGAAGTCGGCTGTACGGTGGAGCCGCTTTCCGAATGGAACGCCGAGGAGCTCCGTTTCAACCCGGAGGAAGAGGAGGTCCTTGCCACAAGCATCCACGAGTTTTACGCGAAAGAGTATCACCGCGGAGGCCTGCAGCAATTACCCGGAGGTCAAGCTCTGACGGAGAGCGGGGATGACGAGCCTTGTGCCTGGTCGGAGTGCCCCGAGCAGATAAAGGGCATGTATCGTGACATGGTAAGAATGCTTCCTACCTTTCTCGGCAGGGTTGATTTTCAGGTTTATCGCCTCACGTGAGGGGGCGCGGGAATTTCGGGCACATCTGACCTAATCTGCTCAGGTGAACGCTTTCAGTTCCTCAAGATCCGTGTCCGCTAAACGCTCGCGCCGGCTTTCTTCGCCAGGACGGCCAGACAGTCCTTCTCACCCATGGCAATCAGGGTGTCCTCGTCTTCGATCACGGTATAGGGCCCCGGATTGAACACCATGGTTCCGTCCTTTTTCTTCACCGCGATGATGATAAGGTCGAGCCCGCCGCGGATGCCGGTGTCCACGAGGCGCTTCCCGCCGTACGCCGAACCTGAAGCCACACGCACTTCCTCCAATTCGATGTTGAGGTGCCGGTGGTCCATGGCCATCTCGATGAAATTCATCACCGTGGGCTTGAGAATTCCCATGACCATCCTCATGCCGCCGATCTGATACGGACTGATAACGCGGTTGGCTCCGGCGCGTACCAGCTTCTTCTGCGCCGGCTCCTCGGCTGCCCTCGCGATGATCTCCAGTGTCGGATTGAGCTCTCGGGCCGTCAGGACCACGTAGACGTTGGACGCGTCCGAATCCAGGACCGAAACCAGCCCCCTCGCGTACTTGATGTTGGCGGCGATGAGGACATCTTCCTCCGTAGCGTCTCCCGGAGCAAGAAAATACCCTGCTTGCACAATCCGATCCTGGACCTCGGGCTGGACCTCCACAACCACAAAAGGAATGCCTCTGGCATGGAACTCGTGGCACACGAAGGACCCCATTCGACCGTAACCGCACACGATGAAATGGTCTCTAATGTTCCTGATGGCTTTCATGGACCGCCGCCTGGTAAAGATTTTTTCAACTTCGCCCTCGATCAGGAAGCGGCTCCCTGTGACGAAAAGATAAGCGCCCGTGCCGATGCCGCTACATATGACGAAAAGGGTAAAGATTCTTCCTGCGTCGCTCAGGGGTTGGACCTCGCCGTACCCTATGGTGGTCACGGTGATGACCGTCATGTAGAGGCTCTCGAGCAGCGACCACCCCTCGATAAGATGATAGCCCGTGGTGCCGATAATGAGAACCGCGACTATGCCGACAAAGGCCCTGACAATTGGCTTCGGGTCTTCCAATGCTACGCTCCGATCTCCGCAAAGGGATCACACCAGCCGCGTGGCGCCCCTCGCCAGGGCATCTTCCCGGCGAGGCGGCGCGTTTCCCTTTTGTCATTCTTCGGTTCCAGTGCCGCTCATTGAAATTCGGGGCGCTCTCCACACACGGGAGAGCCGGTGAAGCTTCGTGACGCCAGGTCGTATCACCGTTATGGCCGACACGATAGCAGAGCGCATTGGTCAAAATCAGCTCCAGCTTTCCTCGCGATCAGCTTGAGGTTTTCCATTCCTTTCAATGCGCTCCGCTATTACTGGGGCTCCATTGCTTCCACGAGCAGCCCGAAGAAGTGTCGGGGCCGCACGTGCCGCTTGACCGCATCGTATCGCCATCCGAGGTGCTGGAAGCAACTCCCGCACATGACGAATCGCCAGCCGTACCCGGCGAACCACGAATGCTGAAGGTAGAGCTCGTCGTGGGCGAGCACGTTTTCACAGTGGCTGAAGGTCATGAAGGCGCAGTGAACTCCGGCGGGATTCACGAACGAATGGTTCTCCGATCCGTGGAGTCGCGTGGTCGCCGCGGAATCGGTGATAAAGGCTCCGCACCGGGAACAATGGTACGCGGTGCGATTCTTGTCCGCATCTCGCCGAAATTTGACGTACCCGATCATCCTGATGATTATAGGAGCTTTTCCCCCCGCGGCGCAACCGTCGGACCGAGCCGCGCGACCCGCGGGCTGCCGGGAAGGTCGAATTGCGTCTCCCGGCGAACCATTGTAAGATGGGGTGAGTCGGGGCGCGCTTGTTGCCGATACGCCGTCCGCCAAGCGACGGCGACGCGGGCCGACGACCTCGACCGACACGGTCCCGGATGCGGGAGCTTGTCACGGAAAACGGAGCTCATGCCGAATGAAGATAGCTTTTGACGTAGATGGAGTGGTGCTCAGGTCCATTGACGTGATACTGGAGCATGTCAACAGGGTCACGTCACGGAATCTGACCCCCGACGACCTCTTCATGTGGGACCTCGAACCGCTCGGTTTGGATATGTCCACCCTGAGGGATGCCGTCAACCACATGTACGGTCAACCCCGGATCGCCCATTATGAGGGAGCGGTACGGGTTCTGTCCAGAATATATCGGTTCTCGGGCGAGCCGCTGCTCTTTATCACCGGACGATGCGATCTGGAGACGGCTCGCCGGCAACTCGAGGCACTCCCCTGGAATCCGTCGCCACCTGAAATGATCGTCAGGGGCGGCGACCGATACAAGCTCGAATTCATGCGTGCCGAGGGGGTTGACCTCATTGTGGAAGACGACGTGAAACACTTGGAGGAGTACTTGGCGGCAGGATTCGGGGTCGGCCTCATGAACCGACCATGGAATCGCCGCGCCCGAATTCCCGTGACGGACAGGGATGTGGCGACGGATCTCTCGGATAAGACGAAGCTTGGAGATCGCAATGGGGGAAGAACCGATGGGGAGATGAGTCTCCCGCTCGGTGGCCGTCCGGGGCGCGACGCGGAGCCGTGGAAGCCCGGTGAACTGATACGATTCGATGGATGGGAAGAGCTGGAACAGTGGTTTGCGAGTATCTCGACCGGTTCGGGAGAGGTTTCTTGACAGGAGAGGCCGCCCGGCTACCATGAAATCCGCGACGGTTTCCCTGTGATTTCGCTGTTCGGTACGGTATGGTCACCGATGCCGAGTGTTGCAGATTTGTTCCACCCAAGTGCGGTCGCCCCTCACTCAGGGGCGTCTATTGAAACCGATATGGTCACCTGAGGGAGGGAAGCGATGGGGTTCTTCGGAAAACTGTGGGCACGAATTCGGGGGATATTCATCCAGGCGGGCGACGAGTTTGTCTCCTCCACACCCGAGGCCATTTCTGCGACGTACGCCGCGGCCATTGACGACGCCAAGCGGCGCTACAAGGAAATGGAGAGGGCTGTGGCGCTCCTCGCCCGGGAACGGGACAGGGTTGAAACTTCCCTCAAGGCCTTGGAACAGGAGGAGGCCGAGATTCAACGGAAGCTCGAGGGAGCGCTCGCCGCGGCCGAGGCCGAGCCCAATAACCCCGCCCACGCGGAGGCGGGCACGCGATACCTCACCCGTATCAAGGAGATCGACGAGAAACAGGCATCCCTTGCCGGAGAACTGGATGGTCAACGCCGCAAGGTCGAGGAATATAAGCTCAAGCTCCGTTCATTCAGTGATGAGATCGATCGGCTGAAGCGCGAGCAGGGGGAAATGGTCGCTGAATTCGTCTCGAACCAGCAGATGCTCCAACTGGAGGATCGTCTCAGAGGTCTGGCGGAGACTGCCGTGGATGAATCGCTTGTTGCCATCAGAGAAAAAGTCTCCGGTCTGAAAGCCCAGGCCAAGATCGCTTCCGAGATGCGAGGCGCGGCGCTGGAAGGCCAGGACCAGGCATACGCCCGTATGGGAGCGGAGAAGGAGGCACAGGCCAGATTCGACGAGCTGCTCAAGGCGAGAACGGCCCAGAAGGCAGGCGTGGCCGACAAGGAGCGGGATCTGGGATGAATGCCGATCCTCCCGGTGGCCACCATGTGATGCGAAGGCTTCGCCAAGCACGATAGCAGCAAGAATCAAGGGCTCACCGCAGAGAACGCAGAGATTTGAAGCCACGATTTCCTCCGCGATCTCCGCGTTCTCTGCGGTGAAGCGTTTCCTGTGAATGATCGTTCAATCCTGGCCCTAGGGTACCTTTGCCCGCGAAGCCACTGCCACCTTTATTGAAAGTCCTGATGTCCGAACAGCAATCACCGGCGCCACCCTTTGCCCGAAGAATCATCGATAAATACCTCTCGGCAGAGTCAAACGTGTTTCTCGTGTACGGGAACACGAGGGACGTCTACCCGGTTCGGCCGGGGAGGTATCTCCCTCTCGTGGAGTTCTTCGTCGAAGCGCTCATCAAGCCCGACCGTGAAAATGCCCCTCGGATCGTGGTCGTCTACGATCCTGTGGGCGGGATAACGTTTCTCAATCCCCTGGATAAACAGCTCGTCGCAGGTGAGATCGGTGATGAGCGCCTCCAGAGGATACTCTCGGCCGCAAGGGGCGACATTGTTACTGCGATGGCGGTGCTCCGGGAATTGAGCCGCATCAACGTTCTCATCCCGTCCCGAGCCGATCCCGTCACGAAAATTCGCAAGGATTTCGCCATAGTCATCAGGTACGGGGAAGCTGTCGCTCCTCCGTCGAGGGGTGACATGGTCCTGGATTCTGACCGCCTCAAGGTGATTACCCTCGAGAACTGGTTCTCCGACGCCGCGTTCGTGGCCTCCTCGGACATTGTATTCATGATCGCTGAAACTCTGACGGGCATCAGCGAACGAATCGTGGATCTGCCGTACTGTGCGGTGATCAAAATCGATAGACCTTCGCTGGAGGAACGCGGGGTCTACGTCGAACACCTCGTTCAGGAAGAAGGCTATAAGATCGAAGTGCCTGCCGCTCACATCGCGTTCAGCAGCGCCGGACTTACGCTGCTGTCCATCGGGCAGATCTTCCGGCAGGCGCATTACAAGGGGAGATCCGTCACACCTGAGCTTATTTTCGAAAAGACCAAGGAAATCATCGAGAAGGAACTGGAAGGCCACATCGAGTTTCCCGTTCTTGCCTATGGTTTCGAAAAGGTTATCGGCGCATCCCGCCTCCTGAAGAAGCTCCGGGAGTTGAAAGCGTGCCTGGGCAGCGCCGAGCCCGACCTTATGCCCGTGGGGATTCTCGTGCCCGGCGCGAACGGCGTAGGAAAAACTTTCATCTACAAGGCATTTGCCAAGGAATGCGGGTGGATTTGCGTGGTCCTCAAGAACATCCGGGGACCGTACGTGGGCCAGACCGAAAAGAATTGGGAACGGATACGGTCTGTTCTGGAGGCCATGGGAAACGTCATGGTCCTCTACGATGAAGCAGACACCGAAATCGGCGGTCGGAGCGCACAGACCCATGAGGTGGATCGGCGCCTGTTCGGCAACATTCTTCGGATGATGTCCGACGAGACCAACAAGGGCAAGATTGTCTGGATCATCATCACCGCGCGACCGGATCGGCTCGAGCCGGATATCAAGAGATCCGGCCGCGCCGGTGAGCACCTGCCCGTATTCGATAACGAAGGTGCAGACAAAGAGGCATTCCTCGACCATGTCCTCAGCCGCGCGGAAATCGACCTCAACCGATTTCATCCCGAGCAGAGGCGCGAATTCCTGGCCCACACGGCAGCTTACTTCGCCGCGGACTTCGACCAGTTGATCACGGAAGTGAAGCGACGGAGACTCAGGGACGGCGAGCTCACTCCGGAGGCTGTTCTCCAAGAAGTGGCGGACTTCATACCGTCCGACATCGCGCGACAGAGAGAGTATCAGGAACTGCTCGCGGTGCTGGAGTGCACGTCCCGGGAGCTCCTTCCCGAGCGGTATGCCAACGTCCCCCGTGAGATCGTCCAGCAACGGGTTCACGACCTTCGGGCCCTGACGATTACGTGAAGATTCAAGAAAAGGCGCCGGGGAGGGACTTTTTGCAAAAAGTCCCTCCCCGGCGCCCCATAGGCGCTAACTTAAGGGTATTTCGGTCTGCCCGGCACTGAAGTGCCGGGCTATTATCGGCTGTCCCTCCGGGACAAAAACATTGCTGTTCAAGCCCTGAAGGGGCGACTGATAA
>Ga0172371_10002009_pt1 | contig 32454 bp, 11 predicted proteins | sample Lak12m_FD_114543 | JGI IMG/M metagenome (GOLD analysis project Ga0172371, IMG submission 114543) | Freshwater microbial communities from Kabuno Bay, South-Kivu, Congo - kab_022012_12m | ecosystem: Environmental > Aquatic > Freshwater > Lake | place: Democratic Republic of the Congo: South-Kivu...
GCAGTGGTCACGTAAAAGTAATCCAGTTGATTTGGTTTCATTTGATCATAAATTATATGACAAAATTAAAAGTTTATTGTTGCCTGTAAAACATTTTCAAATTATTTTACCAAATTCAATTGTGTATTATCATGCACGAAGTGCAAATAACTATGCAAAACTCAAACGGTTTTTGAAAAAGAACAAATTAATCGAGGAGGATTAATATGGCTATCACTCTACAACCGGCCCAAAAAATCTTAAAGCCACTTAAGATTTTATCTTATGGCCCAACTTATAGTGGCAAGACTTTAAGTTCACTTTATCTTGCGAATGGTGTTATTCAAAGCATCCGTAATTGTTCCGAAGCTGATGCTTATAAACACATTGTGTTGATTGATACTGAGTTCGGACGCGGTGCATTATATAATAAAATTGGTTTATATAATTATCTTAAAATTGAACCACCTTATTTTACAGAAAAGCTTAATGCCATTATTCAAGAACTTAATACTATGCCAGAAGTTGATGTTATTATTGTTGATTCACTGACACACTTCTGGGTTAAAGAAGGTGGCATTCTTGATCAGAAAGCAGCTAAAGATAAAGAAGGTGGCAACAGTTATACTAACTGGCTTGATTATACGGCCAAGTTTAATAAGATGCTTGATGTTATTCTTAATTCAGGTAAACATATTTTAACTACGGCACGTGCTAAAAGTGATACTGCTTTAGTTACTAATGATAAAGGTAAACAAGCTCCTCGTTCTTATGGATTAAAACCTGAACTTCGCGATAATGTTGAATATGATTTTGATATTGTATTCAATGTAGACAAAACAACACATAGTCTTATTGTTGATAAAGGTGTACCTGGTCTTGATCCTGTTTATGATATTGCTACACCACAACTTGGTCGTGAAATTTATGAACTCTTTATTGCTGATGCGGTGCTTCCTGTTCGTGAAGCGGCCGATGTTATTGATAAGATTCGTTCATTATCTAAATCTCAAAATATAATTACATTTGTACAATTACAATTATCAGGACATAAACTTCAAGATTTATCACTTGATGAGTTACTTAAAATTGAAACGGCAATACTTAAAGAAATTGAATCAACTCAAAAATAAATCCAATGGTGCTGGCAGACCACCGATAGTCTGCCTTTCTTTATGAAAGGAGAAACGTATGGGACGTTATTATTCAGGGGATATCGAAGGCAAGTTTTGGTTTGCCATCCAATCATCCGATGCTGCTGATCGATTTGGTGTTGCTGGTTATGAACCAGAATACATTACTTATTTTTTTAATAAAGAAAACTTACCCGATGTTCAAACAGAATTAAAAGCTATCGAGCAAGGTCTCGGTGAAAACTTAACAAAGTTAGATGAGTTCTTTAATAATAATAATGGATATAACGAATCCAAACTTATTAGAGCAGGGTTTAAAAAAGAGGATATTAATCATCTTTTAAGTGAATATGCCGATTATGAACTCGGCAAAAAAATCGAAGCTTGTTAATTAAACAAGATACTTGCAAATTCGATGCTGAGTTATGAAAGGAGAATATAATTTTGAAGCCGCGTGTTGAAGAAATAATTTTACTTTATCGTGCTGTTGTGGAATTTTATGATATGCTTTTAAATGAGGGTGTACCTCAAAGTAAATTACAATGGACTTTAATTAATGCTGTTGGTATGACTAAAAAACAAGCAATGAAATTCAAACAAGAAGAATATAAGGAGGATTTGCCTAATGGGTTTGAAACCAGCGATTGAAGATATTCAAACAACTATTAATTTTCTTAAAGAAGTTGCTAATTATGTTTTTATTACATATGATGAAGATTCAGAATATGAATATTTTGAGTATGCTGAAACATGTATTAGTTGTGCCGATGAACTTGGCAAATTAATAGAATATATGAAGGTACGAAATAATGGCAAATAACAGTGATGCTAGAGGCATAGTTAAATTAGGAGAAGGTAATTGGACATTTGAAGATGCTTATAATCTTGTATATGTTTTAATGTCACAAGATAATGGTAATTACTTTATACATTTTCCTATATTGGAATATGCTTGTTCTATTAAAGAAGATGGATCAAGTGCATTAAAAGCAGTAGAATTAATGGCACGTTCACTTTTACAAGGTGATGAAGTTTCTTTTTATGGTAGTGGTCGTTGGTCTATGCAAAACAATTTAGAATCTCTTCATAATTGGTCAAGTGGAGCCTTTGCTAAAGAACAGGTAAATCATTTATTAACCGGTGAACAATATGATCTTTGTCGTGAAGCACTTATTAATTCAATGAAGAATAATAATCTTACGTTTGAATGGGACTTTCTTGACTATGAACCTGGTGTTAGTTTTCTTTATAAACAATTAGGATATCATCATGTTAATGATGCATTAGTATTAGAATATATATATTCTCAAAATGATACCGAATACTTTGAACCCAATCTTAAAAATTATTGTGAAATTTTTTGTGATGGCGATGAAGAAGCGTTAGGTAATGCTGCTTGGGAAATTGCTAAAGAACTACAACTTGATCAACAGATTTGGGTTGATCCTATTTGTGAATTAATAAAGAAACATTCAACATGGTATGACCTTGGAGAAGGAGGTTGGTATGAAGGTGATTTAAATGCAATCCCAGAGCAACTTGGAAAGGATGTGATGCGATTGGTTAATGAAGGACATATATGATTGTTAGGGAACTATTAGAAAAACTAAAGCCACTTAATTCTGTAATTATTCAAATTAATGATGTTCAGTATACTAAACAAAGTCTTATTAACTTTTTTGGTTCTGCAATAGTAAAAGAAATAAATATTGAGGCATATAATACTGAACTACAATCTGGAGATGTAAAATATAACCTTCAAACAGAAAGTGATTTATTAAATATTTTAGATTTTGTTTCTTGCGAAATTGAAGTACCAACAAGATCTAGTTTTATTCAAATAAAAATCAATATTATTATTGAAGAATGAAAGGAAAATATGAAAAGAAAATATACAAAGAAAAATAAATTACTAGATACACTTAATACAAAAACAAGTCTTGAGGTTTCAGATGATCTTACTATAATTCATGATGAGATTAGTAATGAAGTTAACGACGATGTTGATGAAATTAATAATGAGATTATTAAGGAAGTTGATAGTCTTGATAACTCTGATAACTCTAATAATTCTGATAATTCTGATACATCAAACAATAGTTAATTATTAAATTTAAAGGAAGGAACGTTAATGTTACTTCCTTTTTCTATAGGTCTTAGTAGATAATATCAGTGCAATTCTGATAACCTGTACCAAAGTAACAAACATCAAGTTTTGATTTCTCTTTTTTTCTTGATGTGGATAGGACATCTTTAGTGGGTAAGGATGTCCTATCTGTTACTTCTTCGCCATCTAACATATTGACGCCATTGAATATCTTTGACCATAGACATTGCGTCAATTTTAGGTTTACGCATATGTCCATATTTATTAAACCAATCTCGATAAATATTTTCATACTTAGCATAACGACCATTATTAGGACGACGATATTTGTATGGTGTATATTTATTATAATTTGATTGATCAAAGAACATAGAAAATGTTGTGCCAATACTTCTTGGTTTTTTAGATACAAAGTCTTTAATGATAGGAATATTTTGTGCTGTTTTTCTAGGTAATAAAGTGTTTAAACTTCTTACTAAGACACCACTAAGTGCCTGTGTTTTTATTGCTTTTAATAAATTTCCATCTTCAATAAAACCAATAAGGCCTTTAAGCACAGGACTACCACGTTGTTCAATAGTTCCACTAGGATTTGCTAAAATATTTAATACATCAAAAGCACCGTTTCCAAATCGGATTCCCCAATTTTTACCGATTGGTATCCAACCATTTTGAATTTGAAAAAGTAAAAAAGGATTTGGTTCTGGATTTTCTTCATTTTCAAATTGACCATAAACCCCATCAAGTAAATCGCTCATTAATCGCATGTATGCTGGATTTTGTAAACGATCTATCCAGTTATTAATACTACGTACAGGAAATGATAAATACGGAATGTCACTTAATAGTTGCATTTCACATCCAGATCGTTGACCATAATTAAACCAATGTTGTAAAGATTGGTTAACCGATTCATCAAATGTATATCCATAAAGATAACGATTTAATAAATAGTTTTGTAGTCTTGCTGTAGTTTCAATCCATTCGTTGCTTTGTTTGTACCAACCATAAACTTTACCGATGTTCCAACCAAGAGTCCAATCATAAAGTTTTGTAGTAATTTCATGTTTAGCGGAAGATAATTCTTTGACAACTTCATTAAAAGGTAAATCGGAACCATCATTGAGTTCTTTATTTTTTCTATCTTCAATATGGCGGAACAAAAATTCATATTCCTCTTGACGATATACATCAACCTGGGCATTAGTTTGCATAAATGCACTAACCTCAAACAAAATTTTTTCAAAATCTTGTAAGTTCCCAGTAGCAGCGTGTTTAAATTGGATTTTAGAAATTTGGTTATTAATATTTTTTTGTCGTTGAATAACTTCTTCAATTGATCTATCAAACATATTTAGTTTACTTTGGTCTAATAAGAAATATTTTCTTAATGCATAGTATTCAGCAAACTTAGTATTTAAAATAAAAGTTGTTGTATCTTCCAATTCTTTACGATATCTAAATTCATAAATATTATTATATTGAGTTATTCTTGTTCCATTTGATTTAATAACCGGATGTTTTTTAATGGATTCAATGCGAGCTTCAAATGTTTTTAAAATTTTAAGTAAATCTTCTGCTCTAATTTTTCGTTCTTCGATTCTTTTAGTAATATTGTCAGAGTTTTCTAAATCATTTGCACCTTTAATATAGCTTTCTAACGAAGTAGAAAGTATTTTAATATTACTTACGATTTGATCAAAGTGTTCTTTGGTCATTGGTAAATTATTTTTTTCGTGTTCTTCAAAAATACGTTCAATGTCGGTATAAACACTTAAGACACTACCAATGGTCATATAACGTTCCTCGTAGATGTCTTTATATACTTTAGAAATATCACCAGTCATACCAAATAGTCTGATTAGTTCAGCTTTATTTTGTATAACGCCGTGCCAACCTTGTCGAACGAATAGTTCACTAAATAACTGATTGTAAGTATCAACAATATTTCGAACAAGAAATCCTAAAGACAACCTCATATATAATTTTTCTGCTTGTTTGAATAACGCCATTATAACTTCGCCTGTACCTCCCAGTTTATAGGGCAGTGATGCTTGTTCGTGGGCATTCATAATAGAATTTAAATCAGACCAACCAATCAGAGGATCTTTACCATCTGCTCGAGCTTCTTGAATGTATTCCCATATTTTTTTAAATGATTCAGGACCATGTATATGTATTTCTTTAAGTGTTATGCTTATATTATCATCGTACCTGATGTTGTCTGCAAATTTATTATAGGGAATTCCTTTAATAAAAACTTCTTTATGAATCCCTACGTTAAGTTCTTTTATATATTGTTTAAAGTCTGCTTGATCTTTAAATCGAGTAGTATTTCTATGACGAATGCGGTTCCAGAATGCCCAATTCTGTTGAAACTTAGATAATTGATCCCAGGTTTTTTTACCATATTTATTAAAGTCTGGTTTACTGGTAATATTCCATAATTTTTTAATAAGCGTTTCATCGATGGCTGCTGGTTCTACTTGTGTTGGACGATAAAGCATTTCATTTCTTAAGTAGAATGCATAGAGACCATCCCAATCATAGTCAGTAACAGTTCCTTGGTTGTCTTTGATTGCATAAAGTGGCAAGATAAAATCAAATGGAACTTGGTATCTATCCATATTTAATAAGTTATGGTCTTGAATTTTCTTAAGATTTTTTTGTTCAAAAATATTTGGACCTTCACTAACAAACTTAGGTGTGTTACCTCTTAAATTAAACAAGCCCTTACCATCATCTGTACGAAGTAAGATAGCACCTTGTTTTAAATGCTTATTGAATTGTTGGTTTAAAACTTGTCGTTTATATTTATTAGCGGCATCTTCTAATGTTCTTATTTCTTCATTAAGTTCTGAAATCAAGATGTCTTTATTCACGCTTCTAGCAAAAAAGTTTGACTTAATATTATTGTTTTCGAGTATAATTTTATATGCTCGTTGTAACGTTTCTTTCAAATGTATTTGTCGTTTAAGTTTTTTAATTTCATTTTTTATTTGTTTAACGTTATGATATTTTGAAGTAATGCGTTCAATTTCTTTTTTAATACGACTATAGAAGAACATATAATTTAAAGCAATATTGACTTCGATTTCTCGTTCGGTCATTCCAGTTGCATCTTCTTGATTTTGTAAATCTTTTTTCTTAATTGTATAGATGTTTTTTTGAATTAAATAATTATTAAATAAATTAATGAGGTCGTCTTTAAATGATAAGATTCCATCAGAAATTTCTAGGTCAAGGTTTTTTGTTAGTGTTAATAACTGTTCTTCATCTCGCGTTGAAAGTCCGGCCGGTATTCCAAGAGCACTAAATAAATGAGTGAGGTCTGGACCAACTATATCATGAGGGGTTTCTTTTATAGGATCCCAGTGCAGACCTACGGCATTGGCCATGCCAGACATTTCTTGTTGTAAAAAATCTGTTCCTTTAATATAAGATTCAGGCTTATATGTTTGTACATTTAGTCGTGTAATCGTATGAGTGACGGGGTCAATATTCATTAAGCCGGGATCAAGATCGGATAGATTTAAAATGAATGTTAAAAACTCTGGGTATTTGCTGTATTCATTTTCAAGGTCTGCTTTATTCTGTCGTGAATATAAATAACTTAAAAATTCATAAAGACCACTACCTCTATCGATATATTTATTGACATCTGTAGGTAAATTTTTTGCGGTCGAGTTAAAGTAAACATTATTAACAGCCATAAATATGCTGTAGGCTCTGTCTAAAAACTTCTTAATACGGTAAGCAGGGATGTTGAAAGCGAGCATGGCTTCGAGTGCGTCCAAAAATTCTTGATTTTGTAATGCATTAGTGAAATCAAACTTGCCAGATTTTTTAATGGCTGCATTAAATTCGTTCATAATTACCAAAAGGTTTTCTTCGACAATATTTAATATGCTATCAGGCACGATAATACTACCTAATAGATCTACTTTGATGGCGTGCTTAATTAACTCTTCAAGATTGTTCTCTGCTTTAGTAGCATTTTCATAAAAGTCTAGTAGATTTTTACTTTTGTCGGCACCAAGCTTTTCCATTAGTTCATCTTTAAGTATCTCTAGTTGTGGATCTTCAACAGCAATTTCATATTTTTGAAAGGGTTCCTTAGACATGGCTAGTGTGAACATGAAATCTTTAGAGTCTTCTTCAATTGATATAAATCTAATTGCATGTTCATGTAGAACATTTTTAATTCTAGCAGTATAGGAATAACCGTATTGAATAATATCGGTATCTGCACCACCATGTTTTGCTAATGCGATGATACCATCCGCGTCTATTGACATTTCTTTGTTTCTATTTCTAGTGATAAGTTGTTGGTTAATATATTGGTCGGCCAACAAATAAACCATGTTAGAGAATCCTGCAGCCGAATTAATGGAATCAACAAATGCTTTGAAAACTTTTCGATTTGATCCAAAGTAAACCATTCTTAAAATTTGTTTATCTATCTCGGTGACTTTGGTATCTCCTAAGGCAAAGCGATTTAACATGGCACGTATAAATGGATTAGATAGTTTGTTGGACTTGTGACTAAAATGAGTCACAATAGCGTCAGCAGCCTTATCTTCATCATCAATATATTTCCAAGCATTTCCAAATGATGTAAGTTCTTTAATGGCCTGATTTTTATTTTGGTATTGTTCGTAGATGAGTTTTAGTATATCGTTTAGTTCTGTTCCAAATGTTTGTTGGTGTTTAGCAACGACTTGTGGGGTGGCAACATTGATAAACGCTGAAAGATCTTTTGCCTTAACTATTTCTTGGTGTAGATTTTTAAAGAAGGTTTCAGTAAATAAAGTTTCAGCAATGCTTCGTGGTGTAACTAGTCGTGCTCCATCTTTTTCTTTAAACGGTTCCCAGATTTTACCATCAGGGTCTCGGTTGATATTTTCCATTGTAGCAATAATAGACGAACTATATTCGTTTTTACGAGCACCACCAAACTCATTGATACCTCGTTTTGATTCTTGAATACGTGTGATTGTATTTTGTAATAGCTTGTTGTAAATGGTGTTGAATACAATTTTTTGTTTTAATTGAATATCTCGTGCATCTTTAGATCGAATCAACACTGGTTCTGTAAGTGTTTTGATTCTAGTTTTTTCGGTGACTGATAAGTGTCTTTGGTTATATTTAATCTCGTAACCGGAAGAGTCTAAAAATTGTGTGACATCAATAGCGTATTTGTACGTCGGGTCTTCAATCGTTCTCATCATAAGTATGTCAAAGGTATAATATTTTTTAATATCATTTGTGTAGTATTTATAAATTTCTGGAATGTACTTAAGATAGATTTTGTTTATTGTATCTTTAGTAGCTCCAGCTTTGGTTGCTTCTTGTATTTCTTTGGAAACTTTAAGCTCGTCAAACACAATTCCATATTCATTAAGCAGTTCGTGTCCTGTTAATTTATTAACACCTCCGCTTAGTAATCGAATAATGACGTTGGCATACATTTTTTGGTAAGCAATATCTCTGGGTGTGGCATTAGTGTTGTTAAGATCCATCCATGAAAAATCGATATCATCAGGAGTGGGCATATCATTTTTAATATAATCAATTATTCGGTTCTTAAATCCAGTATTATATATTTCAAACCAGGTGTATCGGTTGAAACTTCCTTGACGGGCAACTCCAAACGTGTCTCTACCTACGGCACTATAACGCACATCGATATTGTTTATTAATATTGCTTTTGGGGCAAAAGCTAAGTCTTCGTTAATCTTAGTAATATAGCCAGCATCATAGAAATCTTGATTTGTAGAATCTAATCCGCGTCGTTTACCGTAAGGATTTGTTACATCCAGTGCGGGTGCTAGGATATCGAGTTGTTCTAGATTAAGCGCAACAAGGCCGACAGTATCACCATCATTATCACCACCAACTAGTCCATAGTAATATGGATTCATTTCGGCGGCCGAATGATTATTGAAGCCGATGATTTTAAGAATTGGCGTAGCATTAGTGGCTTGAACTGGGTTGCGAAAACCCATAGCATACCCGAATGATCGTTGTTTTTTATTAAACTTTATTTCAACTTGTTCTGGGGACCCAACGAGTTTATCATTGATACTATATGTATCTTTTAAAATTCCATTTCGATTGAGATATGTTACATACTTTTGTATTAATTCAAGCTTCTTTTGTTCAAGCTGTTTACTACTGGTATATCCAGGTTCAACTTTTAGATATAGATTGTCGTTTTTATTGGAAGCAAAATGCAATGTATTTGTAATAACAATGTTTTGTTTTCCATTTATTAATACAAGCTCATTATTTTTATCAATTTCTGGACTAATAATTTTTTGGAATCCTAACACAATGTTCTCCCATTGAGTGTGGGTAAAGCTAGAGGTTCCAGCTTTCTCGGTTTGTAGCCAGCTTTTTTGTTTGGTTAATAACATAGTATTCCACTGATCTTCAGGAAGTATAATTTCACCGATTCCTAAGTCGACGTTAGCTATAGTTTCTGCACGTACGCCTTCTTGGTTTTTAAATAAAGATGTGTATTGAGCACCTTTCAAACCTTCGATGTTATTAAGCACATATTGTTTTGATTTTTTGTTAATGAGTCGGAGTTCATAGTCAAAATAATCTTGGTCATTTTCGAATGATGGGTCATTTCGTAAACGATATTTGCTCATATATTCGATAGCATACTTAAGTAGATCCTTAGGTAAGAATTTTTCTAATTCTACAATTGTTGCTTTCTCATCAAAGTCCCCGTTAGTTTTACGTTTTGCGTAATTAGCATCATTAAGGATGTACTCGATTCCGTTATTTAAAACATCAGCGTACAGTTTGATGGTGTTATATTCAGAGTATCTTATATCTGTGCCGTTTTTAAGTTGAGCACATAGTTTTTTGGTTTCGGCGGCAAATGCTTCAAACCAATCGGCACCGTGTTTACTAATTAATGCATTGACAACTGATGGGGAAACGACGGGACCACTACGAGGGTTGCCTTTAATGTCGGTTTGTGCATAAGTTAAGTTACCATATTCATCAAACTCTACACCAGTTTGCATGTGGTCTGCTGCATGCTCAGAGTCTAATCTTATATAAAGTGTTCCACGAATAATGTCGTAATCATTTTTATACGCAACATATTCATTATTGGATACTTGGTTATTGTATTGTCTAATTGTTGAGTATCCGGTTTTATCAAAGCGTTTACCACGAACCAGAGTCAACCAGTTGTAGCTAAAATCAAAATCATTGTTTTTGTTGTTAACCGCAGTCTTGCCAAAAATATTTACAAGTCCATAGGTTGTGTCGTTTTCATAATCAATGCTGGCGGATAAGATTATCTTACCAGAACGGAAGTGTTTTTCATTTCCAAAAGTTGCAAGAATTTTAGTTTTGTTTGTTGCTAGTAATTTTAAGGCAGCTTCGGTTATTTGTTCTGTTTTTAAAAGACTAGCAAGTTCTTGTTGGTATGCTTGGCTGCCTTTGGCTAATAGATTATCTCCAAGTTTTTGGATATCCGGTGATCCAAGATATCTACCAATAACATTGAAAGCCATTTCTAATGGAGCACCATAAGCGGATCTTTTTATTATTGAGGAGGCATTGGCGACGAACGAAGCGCCGTATTGTTTTCTTAATCCTTCTGAGATTTTAACTTCGTGGTATTTAGCAGCACCTTTATAACCATAAAGACCTAACCAAATTTTATTTCCTTCTTTAAGCCCAAGTGCTTTGGCGGTCTCGGCATCAACATAGACGGTGTCCTCATAAGCACGAGGATCATCAACGAACGCTACGACCATATTGGCGCCGTTTTTATGAAATATATTTCGTTTGAATTTTTCATACATGTCTTCACTAACGACATTCGGTGTAAACACTTCAATGTTTCTAAGTGTTTTAGTCGTTGCATCATAATATTTTTTAATAAAAACTTCTTTATAAATTGAATCTTTAAAACGCTTTTCAAGCACATCAGTTAGTGTTTCGGCCGTGGTTGTTTTTTCTAATTTATAAAGTTTGTTTAAAAGTCCAAGCGTTGAGAATGTAGCAAACAAACGTTCGTAGGATAGCACCGACCTTAGAGTAGAAGTATTTTGTGTAAATAGTAAGTCAGTTGATAAGATGTTGAATCGATGATTTGATGAGCCGGCACTACCTTCAGAGGAACGTAATAGATCAATTTGTTCTTTAGATAGTGTTTCATCATCATAAGTTAATAGATATGTTTTAGAAAAGTCTTCATGAATCATATCAAGGATTTTTCCTGGGACGAGAGCATTGTGTTTACCGAGTACTTTTTGTGAGATACTTAGATATGCCTTAATAGGGTTAACTGGTTTCTTTCCTTTGGTGGACACATCCAATAAATCCAGATAATTAATGAACTTATTTCTTAATGATTCTGACATGTTGATAAATTCGAGTGCTTTAATAGGAAGATTTCGATCGTGGAAAGAGTTGTCTCGTAGTGTTTTGATAGCATCTTCAAGGGCGGGTGCATCATCTTTATCGATATTCCCGGTAAAAATATACTTGTGATTGTTATAAAACTTTAGTAGTGCCTTAATACTATTAAAGCTCGCATCTTGTCCATCGTTATCCTTAATGAGAAATTTCTGGTTAAGACCGGGAACTACTGGATTGTATTTAGAATATTTTTTATTAGGCACCCAATAAAAATTATTTAAAAATTTCTCAACATCAAGGAATTCGGAACCTTTTTTATTTGTTCTCCATGAAGTGATTTTTACTGTTCTGGGATTAAGGATATTATCGAATGTTCGGAAGGTATAATTTAGATTGAAATATACCTTAGATGGTTCATCGGCATAAATCCATAAGGATTGATAAGCATGATTTTCCTTGTCGTATGTTCCGAACGTTATACGGGTGCGCTCATTGCCATCAAGATCGTATTCAATATTTTCTGTGCGGTATACAAAAGGTGTCTTTTCTTTGTTATTCATGTAACCACTTCTAAGAACACGTCCCCATTTATCAGAGCCGCGTAATACGTTGACGTATCCTACAACAGGTATGTCAGTGTCTTTCCACTCCTTTTGTTCTTTACTACTAAGGAGTTTTAGTACCTCATCGTCTGATAATGTTTCGTTCGCATCTCTTTCTAAGGCATCGTAATCTTTATAGTCTTCAATCTGTTTTCCAACACCAGCCATAATATTAAACAGATCGGTTCGATTTATTTCTGTTTTTACTTTGTCGAGCATTCCAACTTGTTCAAACAATGAGAGTAAAATAGTGTTGATTGTGGTAGCGTCTTTAGCGATAACAATAGGTCGATTTATAACGTCAGGATTTTCAAGATACTTTATATTTTGGTCTAACATCATGAGCTCTTGTTTGATGGCCAAGTCTAAAATATTTCTAAAGTTACTGGAATATAGGACACTGTCATCTTCAGTAAATAGTAGGCGCAATGATTGTTGGATGTTATTATCCGGATGAAGTATTTCAAGAAGTTCCTTGAATATATAGTTGGTGCGTACTTCATCTTTCTTTTCCTTAGACCAGCTGGTGTTTTTAAGTTTGTCTATAAGCATTCTATAAATTGTATCAAAACGGCCGGAAAGCGTTTCGGTGATATCTGTATCTGTAAAGGCATATATTGGTGTGTTTTGTTCTTCGATCAATGCTTTAAACTCGGTATCATTTAAGTAGCGGTTTAAGGTATATATGGTTTTGCTGATTTCACTACGATATCTAAGTTTAATTTTTTCTAGAATATCCGCTAAAATTTTGGCTAACGTTTTTTCTTTAGTCTTGTCTTGGTCGTATATACTTCTTGATACTTCAAATAGTTTTGTTTGTTGTTCTCGATAGATACCCAGTTGAGTCTGTCGTTCATCTTCGGTACGTACTTTTATAGTAGCCTCTTGATATCCTAATTCCATAAGTTTTTCTTCAATAGTTTTATTATCAAGAGTTGCGGAACTGATGATATAGGTAATTAACTGTTGAATATTTTTAACCGTTATCAACATTCCATCAAATGCCGATTGGACGGCGCGTCGTTGTAGTCCGGTTGAAAACTGCATGGAAATTCGTGCTTGCATTGCTTCAATTGTTTGTTGCTTATATCGTTGTATGGCCGCGGTTGCTAGGTATTTTTGATGTTTAAGTTTAGTGTGCATATTGTCGGCAAGTTTTTTGATGCCAACGAGTAAATCATCAATGACTTGATTTTTATCTTTGACATTTTTTCGTAGTGTGACAAGCTCGTCTTTAAGTGTATTAATAGCGGCGTTAAGTTCAGATGACTGGCCTTCATAATAATTAATTATGTCTTGTGGAGTAAGATCCGTTTTTCTAAGAACTTGAATAACTTCTCTAAGTGCCTTTGCTTCTTCAATTTTAGAGGAAATAACCGAACCCATAAAATTATCTTGGTTGTCTTTGTAGTCAATTTCTGTTTTGGCTTTGGTAAGTACTTTTGATTTGAGTGTTTCGTGGATGATCGGGGTTTCTTTAAGTAGATCACGACTATTTAATACATTTTTGTAGTCAATCTCAATGTTGTTAATCATCGTCTTAACGAATTCTGAAAGTTTGTTTGATTCATCTAATGTTAGACTGCGTCCAAATGCTTTTTCAAACTGAGCGGTTATTTCAGTTATGATGGTAGCGCGTTGCTGTTTTTCGGTAACGCTATTAAGTTCTACAAAATCAAAGATTTTATGTTGAAGTTTGGCAACAACCGAATCTTGGTCTGTAAATAGTTTACGTTTTAGTTCTTCATCAAAAATAACGCCTTGTTCTATTTCAAGTTTAGTAATGTCGGAAGATATTTGTGCCAGATAAATCTTTTTAGTAAGATTATCCCACGCTCTAAGCTCATCATCAGTTAATGGGGTGTCGGGGTTTTGTGCTTTGACTAGAAATCTTTGATGTTCAAGTTGATACTCTTTAATAATTTCTTGAGAATATTCAAGCTCTGAAAGACTAGCAATTCCTGACGCTGTTAGTCTTTGTTCTACTTGGGCTTCATAATCTTTTACTAGTTGTGACTTCATTTCTTGGTAATAAATATTAGGTAGAATACGTGAAGCATAGTGTTCTAAGAAATCTTTAAATACAGGCAGGTCAAATTTATCTCCAAAGTGCGTAATGATTTGATGGCCTTCTTGTGAAGGAGCTAGTAGTGTAACAATAAAGGGGCGAACCTTAGAAATATTATTTTTAATCGTTTTGATTTTTTGAATTTGTTCGTAGGTCATTTGATCTAGTTCGTCTTCAGTTTTATCTGGGTAGTCTTTTTTAAGAATCCGTCTTTGTTGCGCATAAAAGCGGCGTAATTCATCATTAGGTATATCTCTTCCGGTAACCTTATTAATCTCTGGTTTTCCTTTGGAGTTCATTTGTACATCGAAGAACGTTGAGTTGTTAATGAAAACATTGTAGAGAGTTACTTTGAGTTCTCCACTAGCTGTGGTGCTGTGCGTAAGCATTGTCATTTGATATGGTGTGGGATTGCCAAACATATCCGGGATAGTTTCCATATCAAAAGCTGATGCTTTTTTAGCAATCTTCGTATTGTATTTTTTAGATTGCGCAAGATAGTTTAACCAAGCTATCATTACATCAAGTTTTGAGTTGTGAAGTGTGATTGGATGATCTGGATCTACGGAGTTTTCTTTAAGAAACTTCATGACTTTGTCTTTCTTTTCGTCGGTGGTACCGGTATCATCTAAATGTTTGGCAATTTTATCAACAACTTGTTCAAGTATTTGGTCATCAGATAAGCCAAAGATTTCCTCTTTGTGTAGATTCTTGTAGGTTCCAAAGTTGCTATCTTCGTAGCGTCCTTCTAATTTTAATGTACCTGCTTTAACCTGTTCTTGGACTTTATATAATTGTTCAAGTGTGGTTTTTATTTTTGTTTGTAGTTTTGGCATTTCTTCTGTTCGTATTTTAAAATACTGTAGAATATTTTGGTGTTGTTGCGTAAGTTCCTTGACAATCTGTTCAACAGCATCCCGCTTTTGTTTTTTGTCTTTTATGCCAGTGCTTAGCAATTTGGTTTCTTCCGTACCTTTGTATGATCCAAGTGTTATTAAATACTCTAGAAATGACGGAAGCGTGTTTTCATTAAGACCAGTTAATTTAAACTCACTGTCTTCAATAAGATCCTTCATGGCATTGTTTATTTTATCTTCTTGGCTAATTGCGGTCTTACTTTGTTTTTTGGTACGAAGGACTTTTAATAGCTCCTTGTTATGCTGCTCGTATTTTAAAACAATGTTTAGACCACGTTGGGCAAATTCAAGCTGTGAGATACGGTGTTCAAGTTTATTTACTTGAACATTTTTGTTAAAACGGTTTAGTAAAAAAATGGCATATCGTTTCTGTATTGAACTGTTTTCGATGTTGTCTTGGTATTCGTATCGAGTCTCATAGGTATTATGACGTACCAATACATTTTCGATATACGAAAGTATTTCGGTTAACGACCGGCGGTCTGTTTGTGTTTTGTAATATTGCAGACGACTTTGTATTTCTTCGGGTGTGAATGTTTTTCCTGATTCTTTTTGTAAAATTTCAATCATCATTAATCCAAACTCTTTAACAAGGGTATCTTCAATTGATACACGAGTGTCGTCTTGTTTAACTAATTCTTGTTTGATTTGTTCGATGGCCTTCTTGCGCGTTTCAATGGCCTTCTTTAATTCTTTTTCTGAATATCCAACTAGTTTATCTTGAGGATTTTCTGAAGCATATTTAATAAGTGCATCATCAATAAAGATATTTCTTTTTTTTGCATCTTTAGAAAGCCCTGCTTTAGTGGCATCAGAAAATGCTTTCTTTAAAACACGACGGCGCAAGTCTTCTTGTCTTGTGATTTCGGCTTGTGTCAATGTAAATATGTATGGCGTTGGAATTTTACGTCCGTTGATTTTGTGTTCTTCTTTTAGTTTGTTTTCTAAATAATTGATTAAAGCTCTTTGTCGTTGTGATGAGATTGAATAGTCATCATCCGTTAATGGTTCGCCGGCCACATATTTTTCTTGTCTTTTCTTTGCTCGTTCCGCCTCGTTGTTTTTGAATTCTTTACGAGCCTGTTTGTTATAATCAGAAACGTGTTGTTGTCTCTTCTTTGGAGATAAATTAGGCGGATCTTGACTTAGAAGTTCCGCAGTACGTGCTACAACATAGTCATATTCCCCTTGTTCGTACGCCTTAATTTGGTGAGCAATTTCGGCACTTGTTTTAGAAGCATTTAAAAATAATAAAGGCGTGTTATTTGGATGTTCGCTTGCAAATAATTTAATAACTGTCTCATTATTACTTGTTAAAAGATTGCGGTAGCTAGTAATTTTTTCTTGAACAGCTTCTTGAATTTTATCCTTTTTAACTCCAACGATGTCATTGTGGTTTATGATGGGCATGTATATGTCGTTGTAGTCGGTTTGATTTTTATCTAATTGTTCTTGTATTTTAACTTCAGCAGTCGCAATTTGTGATTCCGTCATAGCATCTGGCAATTCTTTTTTATAAAAATCAACCAATGCCTGTTTATTATCGTCATCGAGATGTTCTTTAATTGCGGCAATATAAGTTTTAGCAATCTTTATTTTGGCCTCTTCAGTGTAATCGTCCGACGTTTTTGGATCATATAAATTGTGTCTTCTTTCGATGCCCTCAATTATTTTGATTTGTTTGTTATATTTTTTAATAAACGAATCGTAGGTCTTGTCAAAGTTATAAATAACTTGACCGTTGTCATTGACTATTGTTTTCTTTCTATGTTCCTTAAAGAAATTCTCGTAGTTTTCAAAGGCTTCTAAGATAGAACTATACCACACGTTAAACTTATCTTGAGTATTAATTAATTCGTGGTTAAATGTATTTGTATTTTTGCCAATAAAGAATTTTTCATATTCATTATATATATATTTTAATGTCGACAACACGTCTTGATCAGATGAGTTGTCTATTAGACTTCTTGTCATTATGAAAATATCGTACTCGCCATTATTTTGTAAGTCATCAATAAACTTGTGTTGTTCTATGACTTTATCAAACTCCTTTAAGAATGGTTTAGTGTATTGCTTAGAGGGTTCCTTCAGTTTTCTAAGCTCTTCTTTAGCTTCCTTAAGTTCGTCGTTATATTTTGTTTCAATTTCACTAAGAGCCTTATTTAATAAATCAGGGTTGTCATCAACAAGTTTAATTAACGCAGTACGATGCAGGTCTATAAGTTTCATTGTAGCATCGTGTAGTGTATTCTCTGCCTGTTCAAGTAGTATTTCTTTGGCTTTTATTTCTGCTTCAAGTTGTATTGCTTTTATTTGAACGGCATTGTCCATGATCTCAAAGTCGGATTCTTTCGATGTATCTTTACGTATTTTTCGATTTAGTGTGTTATTAGGAAGCCGTTGTTCAACGTTGTTTTCAAATAGTGCCACGAGTTTACTACGTAAAGTTTTTAAAGAGGTGGTAAGATCAACATACTCTTTATTTGTTTTAGCCCAGTTGATGCTTGGTTCTGTCTGACTTTGTGATACTAAGATGTGTGTCTCTAAGGCTGCAAGGACGTGGTTGTCATAACTTCTACTGGTATCAAATTCTAATCCGGCATTCATAACACCGTGTAAATCAACGGCGTCTTGGATTAAGCGCCGTTGGGCCGGTTTAAGTTCGTCAAATTCTTTATCATAGATAATTCTAGAAATACTTTCTTTATCTTGTGAAGGGGCTAAAGTATAGGCAATACTAGCATAACGTCGTGTTTTATTACGATTGTCAGCAGTTGTGTATTTTTCAATATATTCTTTGAACTTAGTCTCGAATGCAGCGACTGCGTCAGTGCTCTTTAGTGTGTTTCGTTGATATCGATTTTGTAGTATGTAACCAAATACAGATTCAAAGAAAGCTTTTTGGGCTTGTTGGAGATATTGATGTTCAGAAAAATACTTTTCTAATGCCGTTACTGCTTCTTTATGTTCAGTAATTTGTTTATCATCTTTTATAGATTGATGTGTAAAAATATAACGCTCACGGTAATATTGAAGCAACGCCGGGTTTGTTTTTAATGATTGAAACGCTGTTGTAATATCAAGCATCCGAACGAATAAATTATCTTTGGGGTCATCTAATAAGGGAAACATACAATTTGTAAACAAATGACGTAATTGGTTGTAGGTGTCATAAGGACCGTCGGCAGCATCCACTGAAGAAGCACCATATTCTCCATAGGCATCTAATGAAGGATTACCTAACGCTTCGTTATATTTAAAAATTTGTTCGGTGTACGGGCCAATACTTGAACGTGGTTTAAATAATGTTTGATACCGTTCAACCAGTATTGTCTTTATTTCGGATACCGCGTGATTTTCTGCAGTGGTTACAAATGTTGCTTGGGTATCAAACTTTTCCCCGATATCATCTTCTGGGGGAATAATAGAACCAAGTAAGGTATTCTTGTCTTTTACAAATCCAAGGTGTCTAAAAATAAACGCGGCACTTTCATTAATATTCTCTGTTAAAGAATTTCCAAAAGCACTATGCTTATCGAATACATGCGTATCATCAAGCATTTTGGCTGATTCAATGTTGGTTTTTATACGGTTACTGTTTATATAACTTTCGGCACTGTCCCAGCTCCAACGTTGTCCTTTAAATACTTGCGTACGAATGTATTCTTTCTTCACCATGTTAATGATAACGACAAGGGCAAACATGCGATTTTTATCTTTGATTTCAAAAGATAATTTGTACATGAGTTCTTTTAGTGTTGTTATATTTTGATTAAATAAGAGATCTTTAATGCGACTCCCGGTGAGACCGAGCTCTTTAAGAAACTGTATTTGAGGTTTAGAGGGATCCTTTAAACCAAAGTAGGTCTCAATTAAGTATTTTTTAAAATCAGGAGAGTCATTTAAAGCAGGCAGCCCAACTCTTTTAAAAACATCATAAACACTGGCAAATTCCCGTGGTCTTACTGCTGCTCGTTTTCGTAAAAAACCGTACAGTATTTTATTGGTGTATGGATGTGTATGTGTTTCCACTGTTCCATCTGCTTTTTTAGTGATTCCATATTTTTCTGGATCGGCGTTTTTGTTTTTATAGATGAAAGCATGAAGCATCCATAAATATTCTTGTTTTATCTTTTCATCTAACGTTCCTAAAAATTCACCAAGGCCATTATTAGCTTCGATAATTGCGTCGGCCTCGGCTTCTAGTGCTTTTTCGTTGTCTGTTTTTTCTATTTTTTCTTTGGCATCAAATCCAGAATAGAATAATTGGTTTTCTACTTCATCAAACGCGCTTTCTATAAAGTCTCTCACAAGCTTAACGTCCTCTTGGGTTCCGGCCTGTGCTAAATATAAAAAGCTTTTTAAGAAATTATCTTCTATACTTTCATACCTTACTTCTTTTCCGGTCGGGTCAACACCAACGGGGACAATGCGATAGTTGTGATCATATTGTGTAAGTGCTCCAATATTTTTTGTTTTCTTGTAGAACACTGATAAGAGTTCATCAATAAGTTTTTTATTTTGTGAGCCATATAGGTTGACGAGATTATATATTTTTTCATTATCTGGTAAGAATCTTTCATCATTAATGCGATGTAGTAAAGATTTAAAAATCATATTAATCAGGTGCGTATGAAAATCATCTATCGTGGTAATCTTGTATGGAACGCCTAAAGGATATAATTTTTCTCGGATACTTGATAATTGTCTGTAGAGTCTTTGAATGTGTTCAAGATTATTTTCTTTATCTTTAGACAATTTTTTAATTTGAGATATGGTTGATTGTTCGTCTTTTTGCCCGGCTTTGAATTGATCTGATGCATAAACTTTAGTATATATGTTGTATAACATCTCAGAGAATTTACGATCAAATTTAGTGTAGTCAATATTTCTGTATTGTGTTGCTACAAACTGCTTTGGGTGTTTCCCTAGGTTAAAGTATTCCTCATTGTTGTCTTGGTCTAGACTATATTCTTTGGTTAGGGCATGATAAAGTTTTAAATTAAGATGAGCATCTTGTCCTTTATTGCGTCTAAATTTGTTGATTCGTTTTGTACGAGTATAATGTTCTTGATTTATTTCTGTAAGATCTCCAAGAATAATACTTTCGTTGGTTCGTTCATAATTTATACCGTGTTCAGTATCAACGCGTTTCTTGTTGAGGAAATGACGAAGCTCATCAATTATATTGTGTTGCGTTTCAAGATTTTTCGAAGATGTTTTGTCGGTTGGATAAAGAATAGCTGGGATTGGAACATAATACTTTTCACTATCACTGGTGGTTTGTATTGTGTGTGTGATTTCCCCCGTAGCACTTAGAACATAGTTGTCTACATCTCTAATCTCTTCCGAAGTATGTGTTAGAATATAGTTCTTATTTATTGCCTTTTGAAGTGTCGGTAGGATCATGGCCATATTGGTATTGTAGGATTTGGATAAAGATTTGAAAGAAGTTAATACGAGTCTTTGAAGTCGGCTGATGTTAGATGTGAATTCTTCCGATAAGAGGTTGGAATAATTAAAATTAAGATCGGTCCGGTCTCCATATTTTTCCTGTAGGTTTTCAAGCGCTGTAAGAATAAGATCGATTAAAGATACGCCGTTAATCTTCTTATCTTCAAGTTGAATTTTTATGTTAGTTTCTTTAACTGATTGGAGAAGCATGGCTTTAGTGAGTTTGACTCTAGTTCCATCTGGTTTGTTTTTAATAAATTCATTTTTAAAAAACATATTCCCAACGACACGTTGTAGATTATAGGAGACTAACTTATTGGTTGGATCGATTGTGTTAATATAGGAAATAAATGCTTCCATGATGTTGGCATCGTGATAAAGCATTTTAAAATTTGGTGTTAATTGGAATGGTGTGCTGCTTACGGCAGACTGGTGCACAACAATACGAGTATCAGAAAGTCTGCTGTATTGCTGAAGTTTAGTGACAGTATCATCAATGCGTTTGGTATTGTTTTTATTTTCAGTAATTATTTTAGCATTTCCAAGTTTTTGTAAATCGGATATATATGCTTTGGATCTTACCATTGAACCTTTGACGTTAATAATATTAAGGACACGACCTTTGATATTTTTTTTAGTATCTCTTTCGGCAATATAATCGAATGAGTGGATATATTTTCCTCTCTTTTTCATCTTCTCGATTTCGTAGTATTGTTTTTGGGTTAGGAAATATAATCGTTGTGGTTTTGATTTATCATTATACTTTGGAAGCGTTCGATAAAAATCATTTCGTGTGCGTTGAGTTATTTTCATTTTGTCATCGATGATGACAACAAGACCAAATGTGGATGCGGCAGCTAGCGTATATGGACGACCACCAAAATAGGATTTCCATTTAGGATCATCATTTATTTTTTCAGTATAAAAGTCATGGAGGTCCTCATCGTTTTGTTCTAGAATAAATTTTCCAATGTAGAGATTGTGTGCAGGTAAACCTTTATTGTTACTATCATCGACATTTGATTCTCCCGCAGCATTAACACGTTCAACAATATAAAACTTATCGGTATTATTTTTTTCATGTGCAATAACATACTTGGAAATATCCGAAGTACGCACTTTGTTATTATAAATCTTTAGGATTTCGTCTCCGTCTAGAGAAACAATGTATTGTAGTAAGTTGGTTTTTGTCTCACCATGATCAATATTTTGTAGGATAGTTTCATAGCGAGCGATGTCTTCGTTTAATGCCGTTAGTTCTATATGAGTCTTTTTAATTTGATTTTTAATTTTCTCTGGGTCTTCTGCTGTTTTTAGATACTTTGTTTTTTGTTCAATTATCTTGACCAGTTTTTTGGCAGATTCTTTCATGAAGTTGATTTCAGTAATGCCAGCAGTTCCGGCCACGACTTTGATATCGGATTCATAAAAGAATATATTATTTAAAACATAGTCTCTTTCTGTTGTAGTTATTTGTCCATCTTCACATGCTTGTAAAAGCCGTAGTAAAAACATTTCTTCTAGATTAGTTGCTGTTATTTTTTTTGATTTAAATTCAAGTTCATATTGTTTTTTATTGATAGCAGTTTCTGCGGCGCTATAAATGTCATAAAGTTTTTGGTTATATAGGTGTGGAAACAAGACGTTGTTGTCTTCTTTTTCAATGCGATTTCGTTGGGCATCATAATAGAAACTACGCTTGTCATTAAACGTAGCGTTTAGCATCAACTGATTGTAGAGTACGGTTGTATTAAAATCAGTTAGTAGCTCGTATTCTTTCGTTGCCGCTCGAACAGCCTTTCTAGATTTATCTGGAGCGTATCTAGTAATATAATCTTCTTTGGACATTTCAAATGTGTTGTGAGAAAGGATGCTTCCCCAAGTATCTAGTAATGAGTCATATTCAGCTTTAATGATTATGAGTTTATCGTTAATGGTATTCATAGCGACTTGATTTGTCGCATCTTTTTTAGCAATAGCCGCCATTGCTTCTGTGATTGTTTCAATGTTCACATTATATAAAAACATTAAATCAAACATACTATATTTTTCGCCGTTGATTTTAAATACGGTTGTGTTGGTTTTGGGATCAATATCAATGCTTTCAATTTTATCAACACTGAGTGCTCGTTTATAACTTCGGTCAACATTTATATATTTTTGCAATACATGAAGCGCAGTAAAAAGACCAATCTCTCCATAGTCGGGACGTTGCTCCTCATCTTCGAAATCTTTGACGTCTCCAAACTTGATAATAGCGTGTATTAATTGAAGCATACGTGGATCATTTAGTACTAGTTTAATAGCAACGTCTTGTCCTAGTGTGTAATAACGTGGGTTTAGGTTACGGATATCTTGTTGTTCGAAGCCGCGCAAACTAGTACCAACTGATGTAATGTTTCGTAAACCACCAAGCAGTTGTGTCTTTTTCATTTTAGATTTAAAAGCGAGTGCCGCTGAATCGAATATTTTTTCACGGGCTTCTCGAATTTGTTTTGTAAGTTCTGGATTATATTTTGGTGTAAGTTTTAGTTTTGTTTTTTCATCAATAACCGCGCTGTTAACTGTTGGTTTTGGCTCTAGTTGTTCTGTCAAAATTTCAATTAACTTCGAGAGATCTTGTTTACTGAATTTTTCATTTTGATTAGGAGTAATTCCTAAAGATGCAAGCATGGTTCTATTGTTAGCATCGTTTAGATAATCGACGACAGCTTCACTTACTGACTCTTTATAAAAGTATGTTAATAATTTATTAGCATTGGTTTGTTTAGAGTCAATCAATACGTTAATGCTGATGTATTTGGCACTTGATCTGTTGTCATCTGTATAGGTTTTTATGATAGTCCTTACAAGATGGTCAAAGTCGCTTTCATTTTTAAATTTAGTAACAGATACTAGTTTGGATTTATCAATTGCTATAACCTTTTTCTCTATAAGCTCCACTAAATATTTTGATAATTTTTCTAGTAGCATTTTATGTTCATAGGATGACCGATGATGTTTTTTCAATACAGAAAAATAGTCCACCATTTCGGTCGCCAATTTAGCGTCGTAATTAAAGAATCCAGTTGGTCGTAGAGAAAACGGAAGTTTATTAATATTTAAATATTGTAGCTTACCCTTAAGAACTTGAACAAGAAAGTCTTCCTTGATCCGTTTCTTTAGGTCGTCTCTATCTTTTATATTTCCGTATCTTTTTACAACCTCCTTAACCCAAGGAAGTTCGAAAAATAAATCAGAGTTAAATAAATCTAGTCCAGAAAGCGTATCAATATTATTGATATCGATGTCATTGAAAAGACTGATTCGTTTTGTTCCTTCATTAGTAACGTTCTGTTCAATAGCGTCTACATTGTTTTTATTTGTTGACTTGTCGTCAGCTCGTTGTTCTTTAGCATCGAATACTTCAAACTGTAAATCTGTATCGGCTTTGTAATAATCGGGTGTTTCTTCATGAATGATATATTCATATTGATTTTCAACAAGTTTAGCTAATTGTTGCATCTCTCTAGATTCCATAATTATATTTATGGCTTCGGCCGCCGTTTGAGCCGCCTCAATTTCTTTGTCTTTATTTTTGAGAGTTGCAAACTGTCGTTTATTAAGTGTAACCGGAAAGACTTCTTGTATTGCTGCCGAATTTAAAAAGAAACTTAGTTTTGTTTTTCTCGCTTCTGGGCTTGGCATGTAAACAGAACTAAAATAAGCAAACGCAGGGAGTCGTATCAACTTGGAGTTGGTTCGTTGAATTAGTCCTTGGAGTACTTCAAAAAATTCCGGATCGTTTTTATGTTTTTCATTTAGTAATTTACTAATTGTAGTTTCGGCATCTTGGAATTGTTTTAAAGCAAACTTAATAAACTCAGGGGCGTGTGCTTGATCATTATTATATAATGAGGTAAGCGCCGCATTACGTAAGGTCTCTTCGCCAACCTCATTAATACTAAGAAGTTTAATATGTTTGTCGGTTTGTTTTTCGGTGGGGAGTTTGAAAAATTCTTCGAGTTCCTGATATATTTTTAATAGGCCGCCGTCTAGGACTTCCTTAACTTCTACTAGACTAAGTTCTAAGATATTCAAGTGTTCGCGAATCATTTTAAATTTTTCTCCGCGAGTCGCTTTATTCCATGTATCTTTATTAAATGTTGGAGATTGTCTTAAAGATCCGCGTAAGATTAGGCTTAGTGGTGAAGATTTTAGTGTTGAGAAAATAATGCCATTAAGGATGCTGGCTGTTGTTCTTGTATAAGCAACTTGGACGTTAGCTCCTTCACGTATATGTTTTCTTAATTCAACAGGTGAGTTAATTGTTTTTGTTTTGAGCTCGTTATTTTCTTTACTAACAACAACAAAAGACATACCAATTTTTAGAAGATGCTTTTGAATGTTGGTTAATTTGGCATCATCTTCAATAACATTCCAAGTGTATTTACCATCTTCTGTAAATAACTTTGGTGGAGTGCGGTTTTTGGTAGGGCTTAATTGTTCCGCAATTTCTTTGTTAGACTTTAAAGCGTCATCTATTTTTGTTTGTAATTCTTTGTATTTAGAACTCTTTTTATCTAGTGTTGCTTGTTGGTTTTTATACTGTTCAATATTTGTTATGTTTTTTTGTTGTCGACGTAAAGCTGATTCTTTAGCTTTACCTTGTAATGGGACGTTTCCCTTAGTATCAAGCACATCCTGATCTTTAGCATCTTTCCATTTTTCTCCATAGAGCATTAGATTCTCATCATATTGTTTCAATATTTTTTTAATGGAGTCGATAGCTTTATCAAGCGCAATGAGTTTCGAACTATGAGTGAGTTTGTCTTCCTTGGTTGTAGCTTTATCACGAAGTTCAACTTCTTTAGTTTTCTCTTTTTCTAATTCTTCGAGGTGGGTTGTTGCCTCTTTCTGTTGTTTCTCTGTTGTTTTGTATGCTCTTTCGTAATATTCTACAGCAGTTAGTTTTTGGTTGGCGTTATAAAAGTGTTTAATAATTCCCATAGAGATAAAAACAGACATGAGTTGTTCGTTTTCTTCAAGAGTGACTACATCCAATCCAGCAATACCGGTCTCCATATATTTTTGTACTTCTTTAAGAGTAGTAAAATAACTTGTATGATACTTCCATGCAAGAATAGCATCTTTTGTTTGCTGATATTTTTTAGCGACGTTAACAAGATCCTTGTTTGAACTATGTAAATCATGTTCAAGTCTTTCTTGAATTTCTTTTTCAGTGAGACCTTTTTCATAGTTATCAATGGTAACTCGGATATCTGATGTTTTATCTTCAAGCATTTTATTAGATACAGTTATTGTAGAGTCACCATCGAACGCAACATCGTATGTTAAAGAGGTTAATGTTTTGTCATCCTCAACAAGATTTTTATTTTCTTCAACTGTTTTTTTGGCGGCAGCAATGGCACGTTGCTGCTCTTCATAAACTTCTTTGTTTCGTTTAATAATTTCTGTTGTTTCATTATCAACAGCCTGCGTACTTCTTCCATTAATGATTTCTGGTTCTTTCTCTGTATCCTTAAGGACGCTATCCACAGTTTCATAACCAAGTGGATTTTTTTTGCGTTCTTGTGTTTCTTTTAAATCTTTAACTGAAACTAGTTTATGTTTTTCTTTTTGATAATCTTCAAGTTCTTTAATAGTGCGTTCTGCTTTTTTCCTGTCGACGTTACGTAGACGTGACCATTCGTTGAATTTTCTTATGATTCCTGCTACCGATTTTACAACAGTAAGTGTCGGATTAGCAACAAAACTAATAGCACTTGAAGCCATGTTTACTAAATCATCATGAATTTTTAATTCACTAAAAGTCTGATAGAGTCGTTGCAATTGTTTGGGATTTACAACAATGTTCAGTTCATCAACAACTTTTTTTAAGATTGCGGTATCATCTAGTTTTTCTCCGTATATTCTTTTAAGAATTAGAATTGCCCCAGCAATCTCTTTTTTAAGCGTAATTTCGTCTTCGCTTAATTTTTTCCTTCCATCTTTAATATCTTCAAGAATTCTTTTGTACTGTTCGATGTTCTTGGCAACTGTTTGTTTAATCGGTTCAGTAACTCCAACCCATGATCCAAACTTGCCTTCCATCCCTTCGGAGATTAGCGTACGTAGTGCATTATATTGATCAAGTATTTTTTCATTATATGTAATTATGTCCTTGCCTTCCAGTTGTAATCTAGAAGCTTTACCTAATGAGATGACAATTTTATTAAATTCATCTTTTAAAGCATCCGAATGTGGGTTTGCTAATACTTGTCTTACAAGTCTGGCTAATATTCGTTTCGCTTCTGATGCTTTTACACCATAAAATAATCCTTGTTTATCGCCAAGCAAGATTCCTAATTTTGTTATATTAGGATCTTTCGAAGCCATCGCTGCCACGCCAGCTGTTTTAATTGCTTGGTAACCGGCATCAACGAAATCAGCTACAAATCGTTCTTGGCTAATATGTGTAACGACCTCAGTAAAGTTTTGTGGATCAATTAAAATTTCGCCAAGAATTGAAATAAATGAATTAACGATTGGTGGACCATCAATACCAGCTGCTTGTCGTACATCATCAAAGCTTATTGAGTGGTACATTTTATCACTGGTACCCCAAGATCGTGCAATCCCTTCAATCATGGCATTAGGATCGTTTTTAGCAAGACCTAATAAAATTGCTTTATTTCGTGTAGCTCCGAATAGGTTATCATTGATATCTCCATATAGAGAAATGGCTGAAACGAAACTAACATCTTCAGGATTTGTTGGAGCCCACGGTAATTTTTGGTCAAGTTTTTCCGTAAATCCTGACATTAATTGCACTGCACCCATTGATAGTGCTGCCCTTGCCTGTACTCCAAGCGCATTTGATGTTAGAAATGTACCCGTACCAGAAAGTATTTTTCCAAATATATTTTTGGATTCAATACGTGAGAAGGCACCAAGCACTGCTGGCAATGCAAAGATAGTTAACGCAGTAACCGCTGTTGAGATGGGCCGTTGAATTATACCAGCGTATAAGTTTTGAGAAAACATTCGCTGTGCTTTAGCACCCTCTGGTGTCAGGGAGTGCCCAACAGTTTCACCCACTAACCAACCTTGTAGTGCAGATGTGCCTATTGATACTAATCCTGCAATTACTGATATGGCAAAGCCGATAGGAGCTAGAGGAGGTATAAGTTCAAAAACATCACCAACAATAGATGCGTAATCCGCATAAAGTGATATTGCATTAAACACAGTATGAAAAGTATTTTTGGCTTCGATGCTTTGTTTAAGCGCTGCTATAGAAAAAGCAAAACTTGCTGCGTCGGCGACAAGTCCAATTACTGGCAGAGGACCGATTTTTGTAGCAATTTTGGTTCCGGCTCTAGTGGCATCGGTTGTAATGTTTACAGCCTTTAAAGCATCAGTTGCTAGTTCTACTTCATTAGTAGCGTCATTAACGACTTCTGCAGTACGCAATGCTTTGGAAGCCACCTCTGCAGCGTCTAGAATATTTTCAGCTTTTGCAGTGGCTTTAATTGTATCTAAACTTGCAGTAGCTTTGGTTAATGTATCGGCTGCTGCAGTTAGGTTTTGTTTGGCAAGCCGATAGGCTTTAGTATGTTTAGAAGGGTCGGCCTTTAAAACTTCGTTAAGACTTTTTTTAGCTGCGTCTAAAGCATTTGTAGCTGTAGCAACGGAGTCTTCAGCCTTATTAAGTAATAAGGCTGTTTGTTTGGCTTGACCACGAATATTTTTAGCAATTTTATTTGTGGCGCGTATGGCAGCTTTATTAGCATCTTTTGCTTTTTTAGATATATCAATAGCGTTGTTGTACGTTTTAACTAAATCTGGATTATTCTTTATTGCTTCCAACGCTTCTTTATTAGTATCGTAAAATAGAACGTTGTGTCTAGCTGTACGTTTTGGGGATGTCGTTATATTAAAATCTTTATTGAAAGGACTTCTCCATTCTGGTTTAACAAAAGGATTTTGCCAAGCGTCCGCTTTAAAGATATTGAATTTCTTTATAGGACTACGGATAAACCCCGTTTTTAGTGGTGATAGTATATAGCCAGCACCTATTAATGCCCCCACACCGGCTCCGACAATACCGCCGACAGTTCCCATTGTTTCATAAGCACCATCATCGGCATAACCATACTGCTGACGAATGCGTTGCATGTAGGATTCGCTGTTAACTGAGAATGGTGAAACTGCCCATTGTTTTAATAATTGTTCAAAGTTTTGCGTGGCTAAGCGGTTGGCACTACCGAATCCGTTGAGCCCACGATAAAAAACCGGCATCGCCGGACGAGCATAGTAGTTCGCCGGTAAAAGTTTGGTGCGGTTTTGAATTTGTACTAAGCGTGGGTATAACAGTGCCACTTATTTAATTCCTCGTCTTTATCATTATAACAATAAAAAAACATCATGTCACAGAGAACATGATGTTTTGTGTTGTCGACTACAACTTTTTAAAGTCGCCGACTGTTTGTGTATCCATAAACTTTGCGTTAGTTTTGGATACCTTGATTTGTCGATCAATGTGATGCAGGTATTTCATCAGGGCGTTGTAGTGACCGCGAGTCAATAGAAACTCTGTGCCATCAACGGGGAACTTTTTAAAGTTTCCGTTAAAAGCGATGGTGACGGTGTCGCCAATGTACCTGGCATACAGCGGCGAGATTGAGTATTTGAGTGTATGCTCGCGATACAGTTTGTTATCGTTAAGCTTGGCTCTATTCTCACGTTCTTGCACGCCTTTGACCAACTGGGATGTTAGTTCAAATGTGTCTTTTGCCATTTGAGTGCTTCCTCCTCTCTATTAGACTACCTTTATTATATCTCTTTGTGAATTATTTTCAATGATGTGCTGTTATGGTCACTGTGACTAAGGCCGCCGCAGCTTAACGATTAGTTTATTAAAAGATTAAACCCCACATTGTGTGGGGTTTTTTGTTTCAAAAGAAAACCCCCGCCGAAGCGGAGGTTCGTAGAATTAAGCGTAGGCTGGATTACTTGACGTTGGAAGTATCGTCATTACCACCGTTGTCAAGTGGGTTGTCTTCAAGGACGGCCGCTTCATGGAACGGAACCGCCTTAGTAGCGTCCCAAGGACCCGCAGTATGCTGATCGATGAAGATGTACGGAACGTTATTATAGATGACTTTATCATCAATTTCGTACTGCACACTTTCACTGAAGAGTGGGAGTTCGGTTGTGTAACCATTGACAGTGGTTTCACCAGGAGTGACTTGGCTGAGCGGGTTATTAACGCCATCAACACGAAGGGTTCCAACACCGGTATCTTCATCAATACCATTATAGGCACCATTTTCGGTCTGACCGTTCATCGTAGTCCAATCACTGCTGACAACCTTGTTGGACAGGGCAGCCAGTTCAGCAAACTTCGGAATACTATAGGTGACACAGATGGCTTCGGGGCGTTTGATTGCGAGGCCAAAGCCGTCAACTTTGAAACCAATCGACTGACGTTGATCAATCGGGTCAGCGACACCGGACGAACCGAGTGCTTTGACGATAATCTTCGGAGCATCGGAGATGCCTTCGATGGCCAGTTTGACCATGGCTTCGGCACCAAATAGAATGCCACGGTGGACAGGCAGCTGCATAAAGGCGCCAGCATCAATTAAAGTATCAATGTCAGACCAATTGGAAGTGGCATCCGCCATAGCGGAGTAGGAAATAACTGGTAAACCATCAACGATTGATGAAGTACGCGTGGATTTACGTACGCAAACTAATGCGTCAGTCATTCCAGCAATGGTGGCTACAACACGGCCTTCTAGTGAAGTAGCCGTGATTGGGAGTTCCCAAGTAACTGCGTTTTCAACAGCTGAGCCATCACGAAGATAACTGACACCGCTGCCCGTGGTTTTGGCGGTGATACCAGTATTAACAATATAAGTTTCTAGCATGTCAACATAGTAAACGGTTGAGCCGCTAATAGCGTACATGCGCATGACTTCTTTGCCACTGGATAGTTCATAGACGCCGGGCCACTCGGTATCGGGATACGCAAATTCGTCTAACATTGTTGGAATGAACGAGAGTTCGAACATATCAAACGGTTGACCATCACCCCAGAGTCTGCCAGTCGTTTGTTCAATTGCCATGTACTGCTTCACGCGTGGATCATCAATCAGGCCGTTAATGAATTCGGTTGAGCAGATGTAGTTGAATCTTCCGCCAATGGGTTTGACCATCATGCGTTTCATGCGGGCGACAAGGAAACGGAGGTCATCGAGTGTGATTTCATCACCGAATTGGAGAGCGCCAAAGTCGGCTTTGAAGTTTGCAAAGAATTCGTTGGGCGAAGACAGCCAGGTCTTGCGGGCATAGAGTTCCTTGGTTTGGTTGGCAACTTCGCCGTATTGAACTGAGCGTTCAGCGATGACTTCGTTGATAATACTGAGATCAACACGGTCAGTGTATTCTGACCAACGGCCGAAACTGAAGACGTTACCGACTTCGATTGTTTCATAGGCGTGTTTGTCGGGAGCAGGCGGGATGCCTTCGCGCAACGGCGTTAAGGTCGGAGTGAGACCGGCCCAACGACGGAAGCGGGCAACTGTTTCACCACGACGAATCGGCAGCGATTCGGCGTATTTGAGGTGAACGTAGTTTTCTTCGCCATACTTGAGGGAATCTAATAGAATCGTATTGTAGAAAACGCTCGGTTCGAACGCAGCGCGATAAACGCCGTTTTCGTCATAGAGCATGCCAAGTACAGTATTGACATTAGCCAACGTGTGTAGTGGCAATTGGGCAGTACTATTTGCCATAATTTATCCTCCTATGGATAGTTATATTTGTTTAGTGCAGTATCATGCTTTTTTCTAGTTCCTAATAAAAAGCCAGAAAGATTAAAACAACGGGGGTGTGTCGTTTAAGAATATCTTTCTGGCGGATTAATCCACAAGCAGGTTGCCGAAGCCTGTTCGTTTCGAACTAGACACTAAAGTAGTCCGCTACTATTTACAAGAACATTATAACATGTAAAACATAGCGGTCAATATGTTATGTGCATTAATTATTATTTTTCTTCATGTAGAATCCACGCACCATTGTGGAAGATGTATTCCTTTGCTTCATCACTGACGTATGCGAGGTCACCCTCATGCGCCGGCATCGTGATATGGCTTGGGTGTGGTTTAGGTTGAAGTTCGCTCTCCCAGAGCAAGACTTCCATAGTCGAAACATTGTGTTTGTATTGTTTCATAATTGAAACCTCCTGTTTATTTATATGTTATTCACCGATGGTAGTCCATGATGTGGCCGCCCCAGCCGCTACTGCTGCCACGTTTCCGATTAATGCGCCAGTGTCATTAGACCAGAGCATTAAGAACTTACCTGATACCGATCTCTTAAACGTCACTTGGTAATCCTTGCTGAGTATATCTGATGTATAAAGTTCTAAGAAGTTAAGGCTCGACGCACCCGCTGTTCCGTTTTCAACATGGATGTAACGTTTTTCAGATGAGTTGTTTGTTATACGGAGGAACCTGCAACGATTCCCAAACGTGTTGGAGGAGCAATAATCCCCAAACGTGTTGGAGTAGCAATAATTCCCAAACGTGTTGCCGTAGCAATAATTCCCGAACGTGTTGGAGGAGCAAGCATTCCCAAACGTGTTGCCGTAGCAATAATTCCCAAACGTGTTGGAGGGGCAATTACTCCCAAACGTGTTGTAGTAGCAACTATTCCCAAACGTGTTGTGGTAGCAACTAAACCCAAACGTGTTGTAGTAGCAAGCATCCCCAAACGTGTTGGAAGCGTATTCGCTCCCAAACGTGTTGTA
>Ga0172371_10002010_pt1 | contig 32450 bp, 23 predicted proteins | sample Lak12m_FD_114543 | JGI IMG/M metagenome (GOLD analysis project Ga0172371, IMG submission 114543) | Freshwater microbial communities from Kabuno Bay, South-Kivu, Congo - kab_022012_12m | ecosystem: Environmental > Aquatic > Freshwater > Lake | place: Democratic Republic of the Congo: South-Kivu...
CCTTCAGGAAACCATTTCATATACCCGCTATTTTCCTGTCGAAAAAATCCTGACATGGACTTATAACAATGATTTAAGAAATTACAGGCTAAGTGTTTTTAATGATATTTACTCGAATACTGAACTGTTTCAGGGAAATTTCGCAAACGACTCCCTGGTAATGGGTAACGCCGACATCAGTTTTGGTAAGGAAGGAATAACTACTCCATTATCGAAATACATCTTCAGCAAAATAAGTGATAATGGGTTCCTGTTAGAAACTGCCGCTTCACGGGATGGTGGAACAACATGGAGAGTGCAACAGAGGTTTACCTATACACGTAAGAAGGAATAAATCAAGCCCGGACTTTTATTATTGGCAAATTCCTGTATCCTGTTACGAAAGAATTATATTTTCGTAACAAACTTTACGAAAACAAAGGATTACAATAATTTAATGAATGTCATACAGCTATGTGCCAGGATAAACCGTGAGTATTTCAGAAGTAAATACTTGCTGAAACCTGGGTACCTAGGTTAAAGTTTGTCTTACCAGGATTACCAAATCTCTCGGACGACTTATCGGAAATTGTGAAATTTCCCTGGGCTTCTATACCCAAACTAAAATGCTTGTTAAAGAAATATTCACCGCCAAAGGCAACGCCTGTCATAAAGTCAAGTGTTGATTTCTTGTCTCCATCCGGGAGATAAAATAATGCACCAAATTTAAGTCCCAGATAAGGCATTATGTCACCACTTTTCAGGTAATACTTGGGAATAATACCAACCGATAAATCAGTTCCCAGGCTTTGAACCATTTTAAAATCGACGGCGGGTGCCAATGAAAATCTTTCTGAAAGAAAAACCGGCAACATTACACCAAACTGGTTATCCTGCACCGTGGCTGTCAATCCTACTTTTCACTTGTGTACATCCTGGGAATAAATCCCATTTCCAACCAAACATGCAATAAAAACAATCACTAAAAGCTTAATTCTTTTCATTTAAACAATTATTTATGAACTACTGATATGGATTATAATCGTGTTGAATAACAATATTGTCCCACAATAAAACATTATCGCCCTCAAGATAAGCGCGATAATATCCATCGGGAAGCTTGCCGACATCAATCTGGATATTATTGTCAGCTGTGATCGAATCAATTTCCACCAAATGCCTAACACCTGCAACTATGCTTGCTGAACCTAAAAAATTCCCGGCAGTTTCAAACCCACCTTCAACAGTCCCCCTCACCAGATAAAACTTAAACGAGGCTGGCAAATAATTGGTAATATGAAAAGCCATCACATAAGCAGCCGGGTTAGGATAAGCAACTATACCGGCGATTATCCCATTGCTACTCTCATTCAATATTTGATTTTCAATATTCGGTTCACCAACATACCTGACGATAAAGCCTTGTTCGTCGCGTACTACATATCCGGTTATAACCGGTGCTTGTAATCCTGTAGTTATATAATCCGGATCAGCCGTTTGTTTCGAGCAGGCATTTAAAATTATCAGGGAAATAATGGTTAAAAAAGTCGATGTTTTAAGGTTCATAGGTTGAAATTTTGATGAACTATTAAATTACCGGAACAAAAATAATAAAAGACATTAATATGACGGGAATTTTGAAATTATTTTCAGCAAAACGGTTGTTTTTAAAACTGATTTTTCCTCAGTAGTGGTGTGAAGAATAGTAATCCAACTATAAAAAATACCGCTATTGCAAGTACCGAGTACCTCATGCTGCCGGTAACCGCTTCGATAATGCCAAAACTAAAGGTTACGGCAACTGTTGCGAGTTTTTCCATCACATCATAAAAGCTAAAAAAAGAGGTGTGATCGGTTGTTTCGGGAAGCATTTTGGAATAGGTGCTCCGTGTCAGCGACTGGGAACCTCCCATCACGATGCCGATAAAAAAAGCAGCTATAACAAAGGTTGTGGCTCTGGAAATATAAAATGCCCCGATACATATGATCACCCATGCGACTACCGAAATAATCAGCGCTTTGATATTTCCAAACCTTCCTGAAATCCTGGCAAAAAACCAGGCACCAAACATACCCACAAGCTGTATCACAAGGATTGTAGGGATTAGCACGTCTTCTTTCAGTCCAAGTTCCTTTTCTCCATATGTAGCTGCCATAAACATCACTGTTAAAAGGCCCATCATCATTAAAAAGAAACCACTGAGGTACAATCTCAGCCGACTTGATTTAAGCACCTGCCCAACACCATTTGTAATTCCTTTTAGCCATTCGCGAGTATGCGTGCGTTTTCGGTACGTTTCCTGAACGCATATTTGGGTAGTTGTGAAAATGTGATTTGTGAAAAACCAATCCACCATACAGAAACAGATAAAAAAGAGATCCGTGCTGCAAGCCCTGAATCTTCAGGTATGCCAAACCACAGTGGTTTCATCAGCATAAGCAGGTTAAAAAGAAGCAATACTACGCCTCCGAGATAACCCATCGAATAACCTCTTGCACTAATCCGGTCCTGGTCTTCCGCTGGCGCGATAACCGGCAGAAACGAAATACCTCAGGAAGTTAACCAGACTCAATATTTCAGCGACAGACCAGAGAAACTACATATTTGCGTAGGTGGCGGTTTTCGGGTTGTGATGAACCAGAACTTCGTTATCTCAGCAGATTTCGGCTCACCCTGGACAAACGCGATGGGAGGAGCGGTCTTTATATCGGATTCGGATATCTTTTCTAATACTAAATTCACACTGCACCATTGAATATTCAATTTTTACATCCAACACACTGTTATCGACTTTGCACTGCGGTCCCTTTAAATCTTTTAAAACTTAGTTATAGCATCTCATGCAAATGGAACTTCGCCTTGTGAGCAGCATGCTGCCGAAAGCCAACTTCTTTTTCAGGCGACCTACTTCTTCCCAACCTTAAAAGTTGGAGAAACGTAATTTTCGGGAAGATATTCGGCAGGAATTGCCATCACATTTCCATCGCGTAAAGCTTTATAATGTGGCGACATAATCTCGATACCTCCTTCATTAAATTTATCCTGAATGTTCTGATGAAGGTCCGAATATATTTGAGGTATTTTATCAGGCAACCTGGTGTAAGCATTAATCTGGTAGCTAACATAAAAATCGTCCAGACTGGTCTGCAGTACAAAAGGTTGCGGTTCCTTTTCGATTCCTTCTGTGGCCTGAGCAGCACCTGTCAGGAGTTGATGAACCGTTCTCCAGGGTGCATCATAGCCTATGGTAACCGTCGAATAAAGAATCACGCCGGCTTCGTTGGCAGCTTTACTGTAATTTACCGTATTCCCCGATAAAACCGCCGAATTTGGGATTGTTATGTCTTCATTTTTAGGCGTTCTGATACGGGTTATCAAAAGGTTTTTTTCGACAACAATCCCGACCGTATCTCCAATTTTTATACGCTCGCCTACCTTGAAAGGCCGCATATAGGTAATTACAATCCCTGCCACTATATTCGAAATTGCCGATGATGACCCAAGAGAGAGAATTACTCCGATAAAAACAGAAACCCCCTGGAAAATTTTTGAGTCTGATCCGGGAATGTACGGGAATATGGCTACTATTGCAAAAATCAATACCATCACCTTGATCAGGTTCGATGTCGTATTTGCCCATTCAGGATGGAAATTTGGAAGTTCAAGTCTGCCGTTTTCGACTTCTTTGCTTAAAAATTTTATCCCCTTAATAATAAACCGTGTAATAATTATAATGATTATGATGGCAAAGAGATTAGGCAGGAAATCAACAATTGCATAAAAGAATGCAGTAACCGGCGATAGCACCCAGTTTAATAAAATCTTTGCGATGTTGGCAGTTACCGGAAATTGACTAAAAATAACAGGAAGCGTCAGGTAAAATAAAAAAATCAGGATAATAATCTTCAGTATCCTGAGCACCCAGCTTATCAGCCTTCGAAACCTGCTTTTATCGAGGATTACAATATTTTTAATCGAAAAGTCGATCATCCATTTTTTGTTGGTGATTATCTTTTGACGTAATTTCCTGAAAATATAATTTAAAAATCTGAACATCAGATAATACACGATAAATACCCCCAGGATGATAAGTATCCGTGTGATTATCCCTAAATAGGACCTGCTTTCCTTATATTTTTGAACCGCATTGCCAATACTGGCTTTGTAAATTTCGGCGGTTATGGCCTGGCTTTTCCCTGTAATTACAGTATCTTCAGGCGTAACAGTTAAAAGAATACTGTGGTTGTGAAGAATAAAATAATTATCTTTCCGCTGCGTGATCTTTAGCGAATCTATATGGAAAGAAGCCTCCTTGGCAAGCTTTAATAAATGGTTTGAAACAAACTCACTCCTGGCTTTGGCATCCAACGAACCTATACCGCTGGTAATTCTCAAAACCGTGTCGTTGTCGAGTATTACCGGGAAACTTTGAGGTAAAATCTCCTGTGCCCTAAGACCAATGAAAAATAAAATCAGTAATATATTTAAAGCTGTTTTTTTCATAAAATTCGAATTTAATAACAACGCTCTTTAGCTGTAGCTAAAATATTAACTTCTGATAAACCCTGAAATCTTTTTATATCAACAAACCCGATACAAAAAGGTTAAGGTGATAAAGATACAATTTCTTTATGAAGCTGAGAGTAAACTTCACCAGGCCATTCATCAAATATTCATAGTGAAATCCAACTCATTAAAATCAGCTTCATTTCGTTTTAAGGAAAACTTAATTTTGCAAAAAAATTATCAATGCCAGGTATAAAATTTCTTGCCTTTAAAAATGCTCCTCAAAGTCTTTTTCCTGATGGAAAGAAGCGGTTAATGCAACTGTTTCCCGATGAAGAATTTGATTACAATTCGTCTGCTCCCGAAATCCTGTTCTTTATGAGCGGCGGTTCAGAAAACGAAGCGATCGAATATACAAACCCCGGAAAGCTCCTCATTTTGGCTGCCTTCGAAGAAAACAACGCCTATGCTGCAGCAACAGAGGTAAAAGCTTACTTTGATTCGATCGGACAGGATTGCCTTTTGCTGGATCTTTTTAATGAAGATGACCGCAGATGGATGTTAATGTATTTTGGGGTTGAAAAAGCGCAACACCGCATAAAAGGCAAAAGAATGGGATTAATTGGCAAGGTATCGGATTGGCTCGTTGCCTCCGACATTTCCAGCGAAACCCTGGCATCAAAGTTTGGGATAGGCCTGGTAAGGATTGGCTGGGATGAAGCAGGCGACTTTAAAGATTTTACTCCGGATACGGGTTTCATCGGCACTTATAAAACTGAAGAAGACTTTAATATTGCAGAAGCCGGAAGTGTACACAAAATGCTTCAATATCTGGTTTCCAAAAGACAGCTCGATGCCATAACTGTCGACTGTTTTTCGTTGGTCAGGGAACGATCGGTTACGGCTTGCCTTGCCTTGTCGAAGCTAAACGACGATGGCGTTGCGGCAGGCTGTGAAGGCGATCTGGCAAGCATTGCGGGAATGATGATTGTAAAAGAATTAACCGGAATTATTCCCTGGATGGCCAACATTGTTAAAGTTGGAACCAATACCGCGAAATTTGCACATTGTACTGCACCTACCAGTTTATTATCAGGGTTTAATATTAGAACACATTACGAAACGGGGTTAGGAACGGCTATTCAGGGCCAATATGCAAACGATGATGTTACAATCTTCAGGATTGACAGCACTTTGGAAAAAGCATTTTTAGCCTGCGGGACGATCATTTCACGGCCTCAGAGCGAAAATGCCTGTCGAACCCAAATTGAAGTAAAAATATCAGAAAATGCATCCGGTCTTCTGAAAAACAAACCATTGGGAAATCACCACCTCATTATCCCGGGGAAACAAATCGAAAGACTGAAGATGTTTTGCAGGCTTAAAAATATCCAGATTATTTCTGATTAAATGGTACCGGCAACATTACAGGTATTCCAATGACTGAACCACCCTATGGATTTTTAATATCAAATCACCAGTTCACTACCTGATTTCCATTCCCATTCGGGATAACGATTGATGGGCAGGTTATGGTTGATGGATGTCCGTCACGGGGTGTTTCGGCAGCCGTTTGGAAATTCAATTTCAATAGTTCAATTCTAACCGGCTTACCCGCTAGCTTTACAATGTTATCGATCTCATCAAAACCATGAAAAACAAGCTGTAAATATTTAAATTTGCTCTCGGCCTGTCCTTCTTTTTCTTTAAATACAAGCTCGTTAATCAGCGGCTTGTAAACTATTTTCCGCAGATAAAAATCACCCTTTTCAAACTGGTAAGTTGTGCCATCGTCTTCGTAGTAATCGTAAGGCAAATCATTTTTTCCGTCATCTTTATAAACATGAATAAACAAAGTATCCGAAGGTTTCTGGCCGGTAAACATCACCGGAGACTGCATGGGAATGATGCTGCCTGATTTTACATAAACCGGCAGTTTTTCCAGCGGGCAATCGGCATCGATAACTTTTTTGCCTTCAAATTTCTGATCCGAATAAAAATCAAACCATTTACCTTCAGTCAAATAGGCTTTCACAATTTGCCTGTCGCTTTCGACCGGGATAACGAGCATAGATGGCCCAAACAGGAATTGATTCTGAAAAGCAGGATCGAAAACCTTTTCATCAAATGTATAATCGATTGCCAGACTGCGGTTCATAGGAAGTCCGCTGCGTGTTGATTCACGCATCCCACAATAAACGTACGGCAGCAGTTTATAACGAAGCTGAATGTAATTCCTTGAAATGGCCTCTGCATTTTCACCAAATACCCAGGGTTCGGCACTTGCAGTATTCATGGCTGAATGGCTGCGGTAAAACGGAGTAAAGGCGCCTAATGAAATCCAGCGGGCATAGAGCTCAGGCGTAGCATTACCTCCAAATCCTCCAACATCCGATCCGGTAAACGAAACGCCCGACAAACCCAGGCTGTTTACGAGGCGTACGCCAAGCATCATGTGATGATTAGTAGCGTGGTTATCGCCTGTCCAGATGGATGTATAGCGCTGCAGACCTGCAAAGCCGGCGCGGGTTATAACAAGCGGTCGACGGCCGTTCATCAGTTTTTTTGTGCCTTCAAAAGTACTCCGGGCCATTTCCATCCCATAAACATTTTTGGCTTGACGGTAGGTGGTTTTGCTACCTTCCCAGTTAAATTCGATCAAATCAGGTGGTCTTTGCCCCCAGGTGGCGATTTCGTTCATGTCGTTCCAGAAACCTTCAACACCCAGGTCAACATATCCTTTAAATTTATCACCCCACCAGGTTCGTACCATCGGGTTTGTAAAATCTGGAAAATGACACCAGCCGGGCCAGACCTGGGCTGTCCAGAATTTCCCGTCGGGATATTTTACAAAATAATCGTTCTTGATTCCCTCTTCATACGCCTGATAACTTTTTTCGACTTTTATTCCAGGATCGACAATAACGGCTGTCCGGAAATTCATGTCTTTCAGGTCAGATAAAAGTTTTTTGGGATTTGAAAAAGTCTTTGGGTTCCAGGTGAAAATTTTATAAGCGTCCATATAGTCGATGTCGAGGTAAATTACATCGATAGGAATTTTTTTTTCACGGAAAGTGCGGGCAATGTTTAAAACCTCCGAATCGGGAGTATAACTCCAGCGGCATTGCTGGAATCCCAAAGCCCAAATGGGTGGCATCTGCATCCGTCCGGTAAGCCAGGTATAGGAAGTGATGATGTCGGCAAGATTTTTATGGTAGACAAAATAATAATTCATCCCACCATCGTCGGCCGAGAAAAATGAAAACCTGTCGCTGGAAGCACCAAAATTAAAAATCGAACGGTACGAATTATCAAAGAAAATCCCATAATTCATGTTGTGATGGATTCCCATATAAAATGGGATTGAGGCATATATCGGGTCGGTATTGTTGTCGTAATTCGGATTGTCGGTATTCCAGTTAACATAAGCACTGCCACGGCGGTTCAGATCACCGGTTTTTTCGCCAAGCCCGATAAATTTTTCCCCCTCCTGAAGCACTTTGTAGGTAGTCACTTCGGTACCAATCCAGGAAGTTCCAAATGCAGGGTCATCCTGGCAGATCACACTTCCATCTTTAGTTTTGAAAGTGAAACGGACCGGATTCTTGGTGACCTGCAGAATCAATGAATCTGTACTGATAATAAACTCGGAGTTATTCTCGGCATAGTCAAAGTTACCTCGGATTGGTTCACCTACTACTGCGAATGAAATTCCCGGACCAAATTGTTTTGCGATCCTCACCCGGATAATATTCGGTGTAAAAATGGTAACTACCGCCGTTCCATTGGTCGTTTCGAAAGTAAAGCTTTGATTTGTTTTATTTTTATCGATTTTTTTGAGATTACCAAGGCTGTTGTTCATATGATTTTGCGAGAAAAGTGTTGAAACCACAAACATGCAGACTAAAAGAACCATTGATTTTTTCATTTCTTTGTGATGTTTATTGTTAAAAGTAAAAATATTGTCAAGCTGAATTTCTTTATTGGAAAGCCCCCTGGTCTTATTAATCAGGGAAGCTTGATTAATGCTGATTATTTCTCAAAAACCAAATATTCCCATGGTTTAAGTTCGCGATCAAGCTTTTTGGGAAGCTTCATTTCGCTTCCTGAGAAAACATCAGTATATTTTCCGTAAAATCCTTTGCAGGATAATGTTATTTGCTGCGGTTTGCCTGTAAAATTCATCATCACGAATACTTTTTTCTTACCATTCTCACGAATAAAAGCAAACACGGCAGTATCATTTGATGAATGAAGCCTTCTAAAAGAACCGCCATCCAGGCCATTCCAAAGCGCCGGATTCCGGTGCTTTAAAGCCAGCAAGGTTTTATAAAATCCTGCCATTCGATAATTGCCCCAAACGATCGGGTCTTTTTCGAAAAAGAGAAGAGCGTGGTTGTAATCGGCCTCCTGCCCGCTGTATATGAGTGGCATTCCGGGAATCGTGGCCGTAAATACTGCAAAGGTTTTCAAACCTTCGCCATAATTTGTTTGCGCGGTTCCATTCCATGAATTTTCGTCATGATTGGTAATAAAATTCATTTTGTATGCACCAACCGGAAATGTTGAATCGAGATGTGCAAAATAATTTTCGAGGTCGATTGCATTTGCTTTGCCTTTGGCAATTTTATTATCAATACTCAACAATTTCCATGCATAATCCATGTCAAAAGCATTAATAAGCAATTCCGGTTTCTCTGACTCGGCAAGCATAAAAACCGGTTTAATCCGATCAAGTGAGGTACGCGCCTCGTCCCAAAAATCGGTAGGCACTTCTCCGGCTACATCGCATCGGAAACCGTCGATATCAGCCTCGTTGATCCAGAAGGAAAGCGATTCGATCATGGCTTTACGCAAATCCTGGTTTTCATAATCCAGTTTCACTACATCAGACCAACCGAATGGGGAGTAAATCTGGCCAGTTGAATCTTTATCATACCAGTTGGGATGCTCAATAACCCATGGATGATCCCAGGCTGTATGATTGGCAACCCAATCGATGATGATGTGCATTCCAAGCTTATGGGCTTCTTTAACCAGATTTTTAAAATCCTCCAGATTTCCGAACTCCGGATTTACTTCAACATAGCTTTTAACCGCATAATAACTTCCAAGGGAACCTTTGCGGTTTTTCACGCCAATCGGATTTACCGGCATGAGCCAAAGAATATCAACACCCATTTCTTTAAGACGTGGTAAATGTGCTTTGAAAGCGTTAAAAGTGCCCTCCGGTGTGTATTGTCTTACATTTACCTCGTAAATATTTGTATTTTTTGACCAGGCTACATGCCTGACCTGTGAAACTGGTCCCAGCAGTTCATTATTAGACACTTCAGCTTGCTTACATCCTGCCAGTGCAAAGGTTAAAACAAGAAGGGAAAGGAATTGATGCTTCATTTATTATAAAGTATTTAATTACAAAATTGGTTGTAAAAGTATAAAATGTTTCGATTGTCCTGTTGAATGAACCGGCTGGTTTATCAGATAGATAGTACCAAAAGCTGAAGCAGGCGAGTATGTTTAAATGAATAGAAATTGGTTACTTTCGCATTCTAAAAACAGATATTTAATACAGCTGATGATACAATCTTCCGGAGTTATCGATCCGAAAAACCTTGATTTGGTTATGCGTGATGCCGATTTTGTAATCTATTATGATCATAATCCCTTAACCACCCCCGCAGGAAGAGAAATTGCCCACCATGATTCGCGTTTGTTGAAGCACATTTTGATCAAACTTACGCTTGCCAGCCGGGTCGATCTTCGTTCGATAAACAGTTTCAGCATCTTTTCTTTTTGGAAGGATTATCTTGAACAAAATATTGACCCTTTAAAAGATCGGTTTGACAATTTGATTCTTCACGATCCACTATTAAATGCAAAGCTAAATCCCGGACAGAATAACCGGATATTCGATACCAGCCAGGTACTCGATTACCTCGAAGAAAATGGTCAGATCATGAACCTGATGTTTTGGGGTGTTTCGGTAATTATGAAAGGATTGAAGGATTTTCTATCAGGAATGGAAGATTTTACCTTCATCGAAAAAGACTTTCCGGGCCATCGTGAGAAGATAATTCAATTTGTCAACAAGTCTTACAAAAGTCTTTCCTCAGAAAAGAAAGCAGCGATCAATATGCTTTCTGCATCTCACAGCAATGGAATTCTGCTGCCGGTTTTACTTGTATTATCCAACATTTCCCCCTCAGAGTATTCAATTACTACCCTTGCTGCCCAAACCAACAAGTTTAGAAAAAAAGCATCGGAACTCAATTTCTTTTCACCCTCCGGATTCGATCTGGAACCAATAGTTGTCGGTTGGGATAAACCCGAAGAAAGTTTTACCATCATTCACCAACAGGCATTAAAAGTACTCGAATTCCTTGGTTTTTATGAAAATTCCAGTAAGAAGATATCCGTAATTTCCGAATTAATCAGCCAGGGGGAACACGATAAACTTGAATTTAAAAGCACATTTCGATGGGATTTACGTCAGAACAAGAAAAATCCTGCCATCGAACACGCCGCACTCAAATCGATAACCGCATTTTTAAATTCGGAAGGAGGTGATTTATTGGTTGGTGTTGCGGACAACGGATCAATCGTCGGGGTAGAAAGCGATAATTTGGTGAGCGACGACAAATTCTTACTTCATGTGTGGACTTTGATTAAAACATCTATGGGACAGGATGTAAGTCCGTACATCAAAACAAGTCTTGAAAAATTTGATGGAAAAACAGTTTGCCGGATAAATTGTAAGCGGAGTGTGAAACCCATATTCCTGCATCAAAGCGGGTTTGATGAGATGTTTTATATCCGGATTGGACCCAGTAGCGGTAACCTCGAAATCAGTGAAGCTTTAAAATATATTGGAGAGCATTTTTAAAATTGGAATAGTGGATTAAAGAAGGCCGGACGACCCGGCCTTTTCTGTGAAACTTCCCCCTTTGTAAAGCAAAATTAAAAAACTGTTCCTTCAATCCCCGAAAAAATAGTTAATTTTTTATAATTTTTTCTTCCGGAAGATGTAGCAAACATAACAAATAAATTTGATTTCAAAAATTAAAATTTTGCATTTATCTGAATACGAAAATAGGTTCCAATTTTATTAAGTGCTGTCAACCCAAAGTACCCAACGGTTTGACAAGCAAAATATAGTATTCATTTTGATCAGTCAGAATTAAAACTTCGCAAGAAAATGTATCGATTGCCATCCCAGATTTGTTTTGAATTACAAGCGAAGAAGTTCCACTGAAGCCTGTTTTTAATAAGAATAAGGATTAATAAACAGATAATATAAAGGCTGTCACGATTTTCATTCATCATGACAGCCTTTAAGTTTTGTTTTGTATAGCAAGAAATGCCGGATATCTGAATTATTTCACTGGAATCAATGCACCAACATCAAAAACTTTTGTCGGATCATTCACCGGATAATTATACCAGTCGGTGTTTACTGCTGCTCCACTTTCGGCCCAATCTTTAAACTGAGGGAAAGCATCCAGAATACTAACTTTTTCAAAAGCCACTTTCAAATTGCCTTCAAATTCGAGTTCGATACCCCAGGGATGCCTGGCAGCGGTGGCATAAAATGGAGGATCATAGGGATAAAGGAATGTTGCACTATGCGGTGTATAATCCCATGGGGCTGTTGGTGAAGCATCGTCATGGGTTCTCAGTACGCTCCAGTTTGCTCCTGTGGTTGGAGGCATCCCAATTGGCCTGATTTCATGACCCCGATCATCGGAATAAAATAAATACATAAATGCTGCCATGTGTCCATTTTGAGTAGGTGGAGTTACGTTATAACTGAACGATAGATAGCTGTTCATTGGATTTGCACTTTGGCCAACCCCAGTATTCCAATAGTCGGTGCCTTTTGCCAAATCAGCATTATTAAAAATGATAAAACCATTGTTTACATCAGGATCAGGTCCAGTAAATGTAGCATTATAGGAACCAGGTACTAGTGTTATTTGGTCAGCATTCAGATATTGAAGGCTCATCTTATCATCAACATTACCGGTCCAGTTAAAAAATTCTATACCACAACCCAGATTAATTGAAGCACCATTCGTCCAGATATAATAATCAAAAGTCCCACTTACCCATGTGTTGTTCGCGTCAAAATTTGTTACCATTCTTAATTTAATAATTAGGTCATTCAAATCGTAATCACCTTTTGATGGCCACAGATCCTCAAACATCTGGTAGTACCAAATGATTATTTGCGTATCATCTCCTGATTTCAAATTTGTGTTGCTGTATGGTGATGGATAAAATACCTGGTAAGCCAATGCAGGATCGCTAGGAAAATCATCAAAATCATCAGCCACTCCGTCTCCATCCGCATCATTGTAAACTTTTACTGCCTTAAGTTGTGCAGGTAGCTGAAACTGTTTTGTTTGATTGTTTAAACCAATCACATGTTCAATTTCAAGTGTTGGGGCATAAAACCGTACATCATTAATTGAACTGTTCAATTCGAGATAATAACTTGCTTTTCCATCGATAACAGTCACCCTTTGCAAAAGATTACCTTTTAAATCGGTAGCATCGAGAGGATAACCATTCAGTGCGATAGATGGATTTCCGGAAACATCAACAATCTGAACCTGAAAATGTGACTTGTTGAGTGTTGACCACGTAAAGCCTTCCGGGACCTGCAAATTATCAAATGTATCTCCGCTTGTCGGTATCGGATCGACAGTTTTTTTGCAAGATGTCATGATTAATCCTGTTAGAATACTGATCAGGATGAATTGGTAGATTTTAATTTTCATTTATTTCGATTTTTTTTAATTGATGGAACTTGCATTCATTTTAAATTCAGGCCACACTATTTTCAAAAATCATTCCAAATTTCTAAAATAATTGATAATCAACTTATTAATAAATTAGACCGCATCTGAATTTCTTAAAAAGAAGAAATATTCTGGAATTTGGTTGCAAATTAAGAATACTGCAATATGAAATTGTTAAACCTGAAAATAAGTGCTATTAAAACAAAACTGAAACAACAAAATTTCTCAATTTAAAAGCATGACCTTCAGTTTTCACATCAGTTGGGAAAAGTAATTGAAACTGGCGCAGAGACTTTAATCAGGTATGAATTCCCAGGCTGAAAATGCTGCAAGGTGAAAATGTCGGCTGAAGGCCAGTAAACCTGCAGTCCGACCGCTTCCTTGATGATAACTATTTGCTGACTAACACCGCTGATAACCTCTTCAACAGCCACCTGTACAGGACAAAGAACAGGCACCAGATTCCATCCTTCGTTAAGGTTGACGGACACTCCGGAATTGAAGGAACCTGAGATTTCCACGATAGCCTCATTCAGCAATTTAATCTGATAACCTTCAGCTAAATTCCAGTCTCCCAAAGTATTGATATTTTGCCCTGGCAAAAAATATCCATTCATTCCCTGAATAATTTCGATTTCGCTGATGATGTTGCCAAACATTAGCCCGGGATTACTGTTAGCTGGCTGGATAAAAGTTGAGATTCCATTCCAGCCTGCCTGAAGGGATAGAATCTGCAGACCTTTGCATGCAATAGCAGCTTTCCAGCCTGATTTTGTTGTTGAACTGTTCGAATGAAACTGAAACGTGAGCGCTCCATCCTGACTAGACGACAGAATAGTTCCGGGTGAATTGGTTCCGCAATATTTGCCAATTAATGGCGATGAAATTCCAGCACCATCAAAAACATTTAACCAATCATAATTGCAGCTGGTCTGCGATTGCACATTAAAAGCCAGAAAAGAAACCTCAACCTTACCCTCCGTCCATCTGGGTTTAAATGTAAGCGTAAAATCTTCTGAATTACTGTAATTGCCGTTCTCACCTCCCGAATCATAAAATAACCCCGAATCAACAACAAAAGTTGCATTCGACATAAGGTATTCGGAATTAACCTTTATATAATCTTGTTTGGTCAATACACTTGAATCACCACCGGCATTGAAAACTTTAAGTGCGACTTTGAAGGTACCGGGGTTTTGATACAAAATATTCTGTGGGTTTTTGTCTGCCGAGGTTTGCGGAGTTCCACCTTCAAACCACCATTCACGGCTTACCGAGTTCCCTGTGGACAAATCCGTAAAAGTTACCGTTTTACCAGCTGGCATTACTGTAGCGGAGGCCTGAAAATCTGCATTAAGCTCCCCCGGATTGAGTTGAACATTCAGCAGGGTGGTGTGATTTTGCACTACTCTGACACCCTGAATCGTTTTTGGAGGTACGCCAGGAACTGAAAATGTAAAATCGTAGGTGCCTGCGGCCAGTAAGCGATGATAATTTCCACATTCCGGCGCTGAAAACACGTAAGATTCGTCCACATCATGACCTAAAATTTCAACTTTGGCTTCCATTGGAAAACCAGAAATGGAATCTGTAACAATTCCACGGACTCCATAAAGACATTGCTCCATATAATTCAGCAATGAAGGGTAATTCCAGTTCCAGTGATTAGGCAACTGGCTGGTCGGCAATAATTTAATATCCGATATTTCCATCGTAATTTCACGACAATGATTGAAATAATTCATAAAATCCTGGCGGCCGCCACTTATGGTGTACCATGCATAACCGTTCGTGATCCCATTATTCAGGAAATCCATATAGGTAGAAGGCGAATAAAGGTGAACCGTATCTACATATTGACGGCTAACATAAACCCACCAGGTATTATCAGCAGCTAACTGAGGCCATGTATCCCACGGATAGTTAAGCACCTCGGCTCCACCATGAAAATTTGCAGACATTACAAAATGATTTTCCTGTGCCAACTCCATAAATGCAAGGGTCTCAGGTTGCCAGGCATTACCATCAGGGTGCTGGCCATCCTGTGGATCAGGATAATTGCGGTTAAGATCAACCGAATTGGCATTGTAGCGCCTGGCACCACTTACCGTATTATCTCCCGAATAATAGGTCCCATCAGGGTTTGCAAGCGGATTTATCCAGATTTCGATGCCATTGACCAGGTTTGTTACCTTTGCATTTGTCCCATAATTCGTGAGCAGGTAATCGATAAGCCTTAACATAAGTATGTATCCGGTAACCTCATCACCATGGATGGAACTCGCATATAAAAATTGGGGTTCGGCTTCCCGGACAGACACATTATCCGAAATTTTAGCGACCAGCAAATTCCGTCCCATTACGGTTGTCCCAATGCTATAAACCTGGCACAGATCCGGGTAGTTGGCCGCAAACTGGTACATCATATCAAGATAAGCCGGATAGGTCGGGTAAAAATCCCAATCCCGGAGTTTCGGATCATCTGCGGAAGCAAGCATGTTGGGATTCTTGAGTAAATCGCCGGGATTTGTCAGAATTTCATAATTTATTCCCAGCTTGGCAAATTCAGAAAATTCCTTTTTGTTGGCATAGGCATAGCAAATTCCATCCTCAAACTGATCGAGCGAAATCATCCGGGTAATTTTATCAAGCGGGAACTGATCAGTAATCCTGAAATTAAAATATATTTCATCAGATGGTGTTTCCGGCTTATCCAGGGAAGAAAATATCTGATCAGAGGTTTGTGCATCAGAACCAAAGTAAAGAACAAAGAAGATCAGCATGTAGAAATACTTCATAATCACAAGATTTATGTAAAGTTTTTATTTTAATGCTCTTTCGTTAAAAATAATGTAGCCTATATTCAGGGCAATGAAAACCTGTTCTTCGGGATTATCAAAATAATTAAACGACACGCTGATTGGCCCTAAGAACGCATGATAAACCAATGCACCTGAAAATGCAAAGTAACGAATCGAAAATGCTTTTCCCAGGTAAGCAGAATTGTCGTCAGCCTTCATAATTTGCTGATAAGGCTGGAAAACGTAACTTTCAGCTCTGACATCTAATCGTTTACCAAGTTTAACTATTCCTTTCAAACCAAGTGCACCATAATTATAAGCCCGGTAGTTGGGTAAAAAAATGGTTTTACTTTCCGGTACCGGTTCAAAGGAAGGGGCAGCTAACAAACTGGATGTATAGTTTGAAAACAGCTCCTGGGTCGATAAATGTACTTCGCCATAAAACCCAAAGGTAAAGGGACCGAATTTTTCGAAGTAATTGTCCCATACAATTCTTGCCCTTGCCCATTGATGTGGTTTTTTTAATCCGAATCCATTGTTTCCTGACAACGAACCACTTGTAAATTTCTCTTCACCATTTATATAGGATGCCGAAATCAGGAATTGGGCACCGGAAGTAGCGTATTGTTTTCGATCGAGGGAGTATAATTCCCACGAAAGTGAACCAGCCATGCAATTGAATTTTGTCTTATCTGCTGTATCTTCACGTGTAAACAAATTATTCTGGTAATACTGGTTTTCCAAAATGCCAAGTGTAAAATCGGTCTCAATCTTTCCTTTATTGGTCGCAGGGATGTCGGCATAAACCTTGAAATAGTTATCATCCAGAATTAAAAATGATGGCGTTACGTCTTCAAAAAAATGGATGGTGCTTTTAAAATAGTCAAAATGATTATAAACCAACTGTCCTCCCAGAGATACCGGTGTTTTCGTCGGAAAATCAAGCCTTCCGCCCAGCAAAACCGAAGTGTAAAACTTGCCAAAATAAACATTGCTCCTTACTTTTAAAGCATCGCGAAATAAATACTTGTACTGTAATTCAACGTATGCCTGATTTGCCAGACGTGTCGAAATATTACCGCCAAATTTCAACGCAAATTTGTCGGCCGGTTTAATTTTAAGGAAAAGGTTGTAAAAGCCTGTTTTCTTGTCAAACTTCATTGATGGTGAAATTTGTCCAATTTTATCATCTGCTGCCAGTTTGAAATATTCCGGTTCGATATCGGCGAGTGTAGCCTGACGCGATTTATGAACCAATGTACGGTAAACATAAGATGATTCGTGCTTATTTAGTCCGCTGATGTAAATGCTGTCGATCCGATAAACAGGTTGGTGATTTTTAAAATTTATCCTGGCTTCGGCAATATAGTTGTTTTCATGATGATGATTGACCAATTTGTTAATCTCGTCCATCCTCCTGATCGTCTCATCATAACCGCTTTTTATGAAAGATTTGGCCTTTGTAAAATCAACAAGATTCAGCTTTTCGACGGGCGGTTCAATAAGGATGCTGCTATCCATTTTCAAACTAAAATCCGTATCGGACATGAGCATGTTTTGAATTTGGGTCAGGATGTCGTCCGGATCCGATTTGGGATAATTCCCTGCAACTTTGCTTCCAATAATCACATCAGGATGAAACGCTTTAATGGCCACATCAGAAGGAAAATTGTTGTACATGCCGCCATCGAAGAGGAGCCGGTTATCGATTTCGACCGGTTTAAAATAAAAAGGGAATGTCAACGATGCTCTCACCGATTTTCCAAGATCACCACATCGGAGAATAACCGCTTTATTTGAATCGATATCTGCGGCGACGCACCTGAAGGGAACGAAAAGACTGTCGAAATTATAATCTGCAGCAGCTGATGCACCCGCAAAAATCTGCATAAAAAGAAAGTCCATCTCTACTGGAGAAATCAAATTTGTTGGAAACAAAGCTGAGAAATTCTTTTTAAAATCCAGATCAAGGCTAATCCAGCTTGCGTCGGGAGGTTCCTTTTTAAAGAAATAGGTATATTTTGGATCCAGAAGACCGTTGGCCCAATTCACAAACATTTCAGAGGTAAAAAACCTCTCAATTTCGTCGGGTGAATAACCACTTGCATACATCCCTCCAACCAATGCGCCGATTGATGTTCCGGCAATGTAATCGATGGGAATATTATTTTCCTCAAGCGCCTTTAAGACCCCGATGTGAGCAGTTCCCCGTGAACCTCCCCCGCTCAGAACCACGGCAACCTTTTGTCCAAATGCCTGGTTAAGTGAAGGAACCAGGCTGGCTAAAAGAAATACATAAATGATTTTGTAAAAAAACGATTTCATGCGAAGACAAAACTAATAAACGCCGGATAAAATTACTTTTTATTCCTTTTTAAAAAGTAATGATACGAAAAAAGGCTGCTCCTGAAATCGATAATTCATGAGCAGCCTAAGGCCAAAATTCCTTTTATGATATTAAAATCCTTTTATTCCGGCAATTTTACGATTTACGTTTTGCTCATTAAGTATTTGCAACCTTAAACGTGTGCCATGGCCTGGTCGAGATCGGCAATAATATCTTTTGCATCTTCAATACCAATGGCAAACCTTACAAGTCCGTCGGTGATGCCAGCCTGTAGTTTCTTCTCGTGTGAAAGTTTTGAATGGGTCATCGATGCCGGATGCTGAATCAGCGATTCAACACCACCCAATGAAACTGCCAGGAGCACAAGTTTTACATTATCCATGAGCCGTTTTCCTGCATCAAGTCCGCCTTTCAGCTCAAACGAAATCATGGTACCAGGCCCATCCATCTGTTTTTTTGCCAGCTCATATTGTGGGTGCGATTTCAAACCCGGATATTTAACCCATGCTACTTTTGGGTGCGATTCGAGGTATTCGGCGATAAACATTGCGGATTGCTGGGCTTTGTCGATCCGGAGCCCAAGTGTTTTTAATCCGCGATGCACCAAAAAAGCCTGGTGCGGGTCCATATTGCACCCCATATTTGTCATGACAGGACGGATCATATCGTGATATTTTTTATTTGCCGAAACTATCATTCCTGCAACAACATCGGCATGGCCATTAATAAATTTGGTCATCGAATGAACCACAACACCGGCACCCAACTCAATGGGACGCTGAAGGTATGGGCTGCAAAAAGTATTGTCAACAACCAAAGGAATACCTGCCTCGTGCGCAATATCAGCCAAAGCTTTTAAATCGGAGATGGCAATGGTAGGATTAGCCGGAGTTTCGGTAAAAAGCATTGTCGTTTCTGGTCGGATCGCTTTTTTGACTTCTTCAAGATCGGTTGTGTCAACATAAGAAAATTCGACTCCAAAGCGCGAAAATAAAGTTTCCATTACGCCACGTGCCGGTCCATAAATCGCATTGTGGCTCACAATATGCTTTCCTTTTCCAAGAAAAGCCAGATACACGGTAGTAATGGCAGCCATTCCGGATGAAGTGGCAATACCTTTGTAACCAGATTCGAGGTTGGCTACTGCCTGCTCTAAAGCGTTAATGGTTGGATTTCCCAGTCGGGTGTAAATATAGCCATCATCGTTACCCGAAAAACAAGCCGCGCCATGATCGGCACTTTTAAATTTAAATGTTGATGATTGGTAAATCGGAACTACTGCACTGCCCATTTCATCATCAAATTCGCCTGCATGAACTTCACGTGTAAAAAAACCAAAATTCTTTGAATCCATTGTAGATAAGATTGAGTAATTTAATCAATATTTTTATTGGTGGCAAAGGTATTTAGATAATTTGGTTAACAAGGGAAATTTTACAGATGGATTTTAATGAATGTTGTTTTTGATTTGGATTAAGCTGTTTACGAATAATGATATTGCGGTGTCTTATGAGGTCATTCTTCAATTAATAAAAGGTTCCTGCCTATGAGCAGCACTTTAAGCCTTCCGTGATTTGACATAATTTGAAGGGCACCGAAAAATCTGAGCTAGCCGATGAATGAATATTTCAGAAAGTGGAATACTTGCCAATGTCATAATGAAGATTATACGTATGAATGATAATCTAAGTTATAAAAGGAATCAAATGTTTAGATATCCGGCTTTCGATTCTGGCCCAACCAAAACAACAATGGATTTGCACTAAAATCCTCTCTTCAAAAGTATATTTTTCGATATGTAATGCTTGTTTGAAAAAGTTTTCGGATTTTTGTACCTAAATAATCCGACACCATGACGAACCTCACCGAATTAACTGCAATTTCACCAGTAGACGGACGATACCGGAATAAAGTTGAAAAACTCGAAAATTATTTCTCCGAATCAGCACTGATCAGATACAGGATCAGAGTTGAAGTTGAATATTTTATTTCATTGTACCAGATTCCATTGCCTGAGTTAAGTGGTTTCGACCACAGGCATTATCCAGCCATCAGGGCGATCTATAAAAATTTTACCGAAAAAGATGCACAAGCCGTAAAAGACATCGAAAAAGTTACAAACCATGATGTTAAGGCCGTTGAGTATTTTCTTAAAGAAAAATTTGAAAATCTTGGATTCGGACAATTTAAGGAGTTCATCCATTTTGGTCTGACCTCCCAGGACATTAATAATACCGCAGTTCCGCTTGCCATGAGAGAGGCATACCGCAATGAACTCTGGCCACAATTAAATGAGGTGCTCGAGAAATTAATTGTCATGGCCAATACATGGAAAGACATCCCCATGTTGGCACATACGCACGGGCAGCCGGCCTCACCAACTACACTTGGTAAAGAAATATACGTTTATGTTGACAGGCTCGAACAGCAATTCGACCTACTCAAAACTGTTCCGTTTTCAGGGAAATTTGGAGGTGCAACCGGAAATTTCAATGCCCATCAGCTAGCATATCCCAAGGTAAACTGGATACTTTTTGCCGATGATTTTCTTGATAACAAATTAAAACTTCAGCGGCAGCAGGTCACAACACAAATTGAACATTACGATAATATGGCCGCTTTTTTTGATGGAGTGAAACGCATCAACAATATTCTTACCGACCTTTGCCGTGATATGTGGACCTACGTATCGATGGATTATTTTAAGCAAAGTATCAAGAAAAATGAGGTAGGTTCTTCAGCAATGCCGCACAAAGTAAACCCCATCGATTTTGAAAACGCTGAAGGTAATTTCGGTATGGCAAATGCACTTTTTGAGTTTTTCGCATCAAAACTTCCCCTGTCCCGTCTTCAGCGCGACCTCACCGACTCAACAGTTACCCGCAACATCGGTGTTCCTTTTGCACATTCGATGATTGCGTACCAGTCGCTTTTAAAAGGGCTAAACAAATTATTGCTCAATGAACAAAAACTTCACGACGATCTGGAGAAAAACTGGGCCGTGGTTGCCGAAGCAATTCAAACAATCCTTAGGCGCGAAGGTTATCCAAATCCTTACGAAAAATTAAAGGACCTCACCCGAAATAATGAGTTGATTACTAAGGAATCGCTCGGACGCTTTATTGATAAACTGGTGGTATCTGAGGAAATAAAAACAGAATTGAAAAAAATCACACCTCACAATTATACAGGAATAAGTCCGTTTATTGGAGAATAGATCCAAAACCGGACTGCATCTGAAAACCCGGTGCTTTGAACAAATATTATCTTATATTTTTATTAAAAATTTAAACTATGGATTTAACAAAAATAATGGCGATTTCGGGAAAACCAGGCCTTTACAGCATGGTAGCTCAGGCAAAAAGTGGCGTAATTGTCGAATCACTGATCGATAAAAAACGGTTTCCGGCTTTTTCGAACGACAGGATCAGTTCCCTGGCTGAAATCAGCATCTTTACCACCGAAGAGGATTTGCCATTGAAAGATGTCCTCAAAAAAATATTCGAAAAATATGATGGTGGACCAGCCATCAGCAGTAAATCGGGCAACAATGAACTGAAAACTTTCATGGAAGAAATACTTCCTACCTACGACAAAGAACGTGTTTATGTTTCGGATATTAAAAAGCTGGTTATCTGGTACAACCTCCTTCAGGAACAAGGAATGCTCGACTTTTCGGAAGAAGAAAAAACCGAAAAGACGACGCCTGAGACTACTGAACCCGAAACAACTCCCGAAACTAAGCCTGAAAGCGAAGAAGGCCAGACAGAATAATGTCTATATTCCGGTTTTTAAAGGACTTTGATCCATGTACAAAACCCTATTAAGGCCTATATTGTTCTGGTTTTCACCTGAAGTTGTTCATCATTTTGTAGCGAAAACCCTGACTTTTTTTTTCAAAATACCTTTTACATCGAGCGTGATCAGTAAACTTTTTAACGTTGACGACCCACGTCTCATTCGTGAAGTTTTCGGACTGAAATTTAGTAACCCTGTTGGTATTGCAGCCGGCTTCGACAAACAGGCTGAAATGTTTAACGAACTTGCCAACCTTGGATTTGGGTTTATTGAGGTTGGAACCATTACCCCGAAGGGCCAGCCTGGGAATCCAATACCCCGCCTGTTCCGTTTACCGGCCGACAACGCCCTCATCAACAGGATGGGTTTTAATAATGGAGGCGTTCATGAGGCCATTAAAAATCTGAGAAAGCGAAAAACCAAAGTAGTTATTGGGGGCAATATCGGTAAAAACACGCTTACTCCCAACATCAATGCCATCAATGATTATGTTTTCTGCTTTGAGCAACTTTTCGATTTTGTAGATTATTTCGTTGTGAATGTCAGTTGTCCTAACATTACCGACCTTCGGGAACTTCAGTACCAGGAAAGCCTCATGCAAATTCTTGGAAAAATCCAACAGATCAACGGCGCTAAATCGCATCCGAAACCGGTCCTTTTAAAAGTTTCCCCTGATCTGAACAATCAACAACTCGATGAGGTAATTGAGATTGTAAAAACGACAAGAATCGCCGGAGTTGTTGCAACAAATACCACCATTGGCAGGGAAAATCTCCGTACCAGTGCGTCTAGCGTGGTAGAAATCGCAAACGGTGGACTGAGTGGAAAACCAATCACAAGTCGATCGACGGAGGTAATCAGGTACCTGGCTGAAAAGTCGGGAAAAGCTTTTCCCATTATTGGTGTCGGTGGAATTTTTACGGCCGCTGATGCAATCGAAAAACTTGAAGCCGGTGCCGATCTGGTGCAGGTTTACACAGGTTTTATTTATGAAGGACCAATGATTGCACGGAAAATCAACAAAGCAATTATCAAAAGACTGGCAAAATAAGTCATCTTAGGCTTCCAAGATTTTCCAAATTTCTTCAGCCAAACTGGTTTTCTATATAAAATTCCTGAAAATGGCGCGGAAAGATTTCCTGAATGAAATTTTTTATCTACTTTTGCACCCCTGATTTTGCAACTAAGGGTTTTAACGCCTAAAAATCACTTATTTGCAACAGAAATTATAAAATTATTAACCCGGGTGTGCAGGCGGCATCCACAATTTTTTTTTAATGACAAACGATCTGGACAAAGTATTTCAGGACGATGAAGACCTGAATGAGCAAGTTGAAGAACAAAAAATGGAAGTTGAAGAAGCCGGAAATGTTGAGGAAGTGATTCCTGAACAAATTCAGGAAGAGCCGGTTGCAGCCGAAAAAGTTTCTGAACCCGTTGTTGAAGAAACGGTTGCCGAAAATGTTGAATCAACACAGGTACCAGTGGTGGAAAAAACCGTTGCAGAAACTGTTGAAACAGTAAAAGAACCGGAAGCCGAAGTAACGGCAGAGTACCACAAGGCACACCGTGTGCGCAAAGAATTGCAACGACCGGAAGATTTCGATTGGACTTCAACAGGAAAGAGACAGGAAAACTATTCCCTCGCTGAACGCGAAAAATTAGAAGATCTGTACAACAAAACGTTCAACTCGATAGCTGAGCAGGAAGTAGTTGAAGGTACCATTGTTGGTATAAACGATCGCGAAGCGGTTGTAAACATTAACTTTAAATCGGACGGTGTGATTCCAAGAGCTGAGTTGCGCTATAATCCTAATGTAAAACTTGGCGACAAAATCGAAGTGTACGTCGAAAGTCAGGAAGACTCAAGCGGCCAGTTGATTTTATCTCACAAAAAAGCAAGGATCCTCAAATCGTGGGAAAGAGTTAATGAAGCATTCGAAAAAGAAGAAATTATCCAGGGTTATGTAAAAAGCCGCACCAAAGGCGGACTCATTGTTGATGTATTTGGAATTGAAGCATTCCTTCCAGGTTCACAAATTGATGTAAAACCCATTCGTGATTACGATATCTACGTCGATAAAGTAATGGAATTCAAAGTTGTGAAAATTAATCACGAGTACAAAAACGTAGTAGTTTCCCATAAGGCCCTTATCGAACGCGAACTTGAGCAACAAAAAGCCGATATTATCGCAAAACTCGAAAAAGGCCAGGTTCTAGAAGGTACTGTCAAAAATATTACCTCCTATGGGGTATTTGTTGATCTTGGCGGTGTTGACGGACTTGTTCACATTACCGACCTCTCGTGGGGCAGGATTAACCATCCTGAAGAAATTGTTGAACTCGATCAGAAAATCAAGGTTGTCATCCTCGACTTTGATGATAATAAAAAACGTATTGCGCTGGGTCTTAAACAACTTACACCACATCCGTGGGATGCGCTTGATCAGGACCTCAAAATTGGTGACAAGGTTAAAGGAAAAGTTGTTGTTATCGCTGATTATGGTGCATTTATCGAAATCACAGTTGGTGTAGAAGGGCTGATCCACGTTTCAGAAATGTCATGGTCGCAGCATCTGCGCACAGCACAGGATTTCCTTAAAGTTGGTGACGAAGTTGAAGCCGTTATCCTCACTCTCGACCGTGAAGAACGCAAAATGTCTCTGGGAATGAAACAACTCATCCCCGATCCATGGGAAAACATCAAGGGAAGATATCCTGTTGGTTCAAAACACAATGCAACTGTCCGCAATTTTACCAACTTCGGTATTTTTGTTGAACTCGAAGAAGGCGTTGACGGTTTGATCCATATCTCCGATCTTTCGTGGTCGAAGAAAATAAAACATCCGGCAGAATTCACCAAAATCGGTGAAGTTATCGACGTTGTAGTTCTGGATGTTGATGAAGAAAATCGTCGTCTGAGCCTTGGACACAAACAACTCGAAGAAAATCCGTGGGATGTATTCGAAAGCGTATTTGCAGTGGGTTCAATTCATAAGGGAACCATTGTAAATTCATCTGATAAGGGAATGGTTATAACATTACCTTATGGTGTTGAAGGTTTCGCCCCGACACGTCATTTGCAGAAAGACGACGGAAGCATGGCTAAAGTTGATGAAGCTTTGGATTTTAAGGTGATCGAATTTTCGAAAGAAAATAAGAAAATTATCCTTTCACATTCAAGAATCACCCAGGATGTTCAGAGTGCTGAAAAAGCTAAAGAAGAAGCACAAACCAAAGCCGCACAGCGTTCGACCAAACAGGTTGTAAAAAAGATGAAGGACAACCTCGAAAAAGCAACTTTGGGAGATATAGAAGGCCTCGCTCAATTAAAATCGGATATGGAGCAGGAAGCCCGCGACAAACTCGAAAGCTATGCTAAAAAGCAAGAAGAGAAAACCAGGAAGCTACATGACGACGACGCTACCGAAAATACTGAGGAAGTAGCCGAAGAAGTGTCTGAAAAACCAGCCGAAACCATTGCAGAAACCACTGATGTTGAAGAAGCTGTTTCAGAAGCACCAACTGATGAAGTTGTTGCTGAATCACCAGCAGATGAAGTCGAAAATACGACTCCGGAAACTAATGAAGATGCAGCAGAAGAAAAAGAAGAAAACAAGTAATTACTGCAGTTGTGATAAAACTTCAAAAAGCTGCCTCATGTCTGGGGCAGCTTTTTTTTTCTACTTTTACCCGATAAATCAAGTACATGTCGTTCACAATTACCATTCTCGGAAGCAGTTCAGCTACACCAACCTCAAAGCGTAATCCGACGAGCCTGCTCGTAAACATGAATTACAAATATTTCCTGATCGATTGCGGCGAAGGCACACAGATACAATTGCGGAAGTATCGCTTCAAACTTCAACAAATAAATCACATTTTTATCAGTCATCTACACGGCGATCATTTTTTTGGCCTTATCGGACTGATTTCCACGCTTCACCTCTTAGGCAGGGATAAAGAATTACACATCTACGCCAACGAACAGTTGAAGGAGATCATCGACCTTCAGCTCAGGGTGTCGGGGACAGAACTGATTTTCCCGTTGATTTTTCATCCGACAAACCATGATGAACCCGAAATAATTTATGAAGACGAGCAGCGGTTTGTAAAGTCGTTTCCGATGAATCATCGTGTACCTACAACGGGATTTTTGTTTTCCGAAAAACCCCGGCTTCGTAAATTCAGGAAAGATTTTTTACAGAAAACAGATGTCCCCTTCGAAGAGATACCTAAAATAAAAGCTGGTGAAGATTTTGTCGATTCCCTGGGGAAAGTTCATCTTAATAAAGATATTACCACGAATCCTTTGGAGCCGCGTTCATTTGGCTATTGTTCCGATACTTCCTATTTTGAGCCGGCCATCGAAAACATTCGTAACATCAATTTGCTGTATCACGAGGCAACATTTATGCAGGAAATGGCTGATGTTGCTCATGAAAAATTTCACTCTACAGCTTCCGAAGCGGCCACTATTGCCCGTAAAGCCGGTGTTAAAGAACTGATCATCGGGCATTTCTCCGCCCGATATACCAATTTGGATGAACTACTTGATGAAGCAAGGGCAGTATTTCCAGCTACCCGTCTGGCAGAGGACGGGGATGAATTCAAGATTATCGACGAAAATACAATCATTCAGAACAACAGGTAATTTGGTGTTTACCGAGTTTGTTTTTACTCCATACAAAAAAACCCGGCATTTTGGAATACCGGGTTCAAACACAAACATTATGAAAAACAAAACTATACTCTCTTTTCTTTGATTCTTGCTTTCTTACCTCTCAACCCTCTCAGGTAGAAAATTCTTGCCCTACGCACCACACCATGCTTATTTACAACAACCTGGTCGATAAAAGGCGATGATACCGGGAAAATTCTTTCAACACCTACATTGCTCGAAATTTTCCGTACTGTAAAAGTAGCCGTCGGGCCACTTCCTTTGCGCTGTAATACAACTCCCTGGAAATTTTGTAACCGCTCTTTGCCGCCTTCTCTAATTTTATAAGTTACAGTAACCGTATCGCCAGCTTTGAATGCCGGAATTTCTTTTACTTCAACCAGGCTCTCGGCGTATGTCAAAAATTCGTTCTTACTCATTGTTTTCGCTATTTAAAATTCTTCAAAAAAGGAGTGCAAAAGTACAATATTTTTATTCAAAAGCACAAGTTCAGAATAATTTTTCTGAATATAAACAAAATGTTTTGCCGGTGACCACTTTCAGGCTTCCTGAAAAACGTCCGCATTTTAATAAAAAAACTTCGTAAACCTATGAATTCCAGATCTCCCAGGATTTATTGGCCTGAAAAAGAAACATAGGCAACCCATTCTGGGTTTTTGCTTCTGATTCCCTGCCCAATTTAAGAAACCGCGTTTCGGCAGGATTATAAATCAAATCATACAGGAAATTCCGGGATGATATAAAATTGTACGGAACAGCCGGCATCAGATCAACTTCGGGAAACATGCCAAGCGGTGTCGTATTAACGATCATGGGATATTTTTGGATGAGTTCATGAGTTAAATCATTATACCCAATGATTTGCGGACTCCGGGTGTTTCGGGAAACGAATAAAAATGGAATGCCGTATTTTTTCATGACATAATTAACAGCCTCAGCGCCACCGCCGGTCCCAAGAATAAGCACGCCCCTGATGTCCCCGAAATCATCAATCGAAAATTCAAAGCCAATTACATCGGTATTAAAACCTACAAGCACGTATTGGTCAGCAGTCCGGATAATCTTAACAGTATTTACAGCACCAACATCAGCAGCAACAACATCCATCTTGTCCAGATAAGGTATGATGGATTTCTTATAGGGAATCGTTACGTTAAATCCCTCCAATTCTGGCTGAGATTCGATCAAAACCGGCAATTCAGAAATATCTCCCAGGGGAAAAAGTTCGTAAACACAATCGTTTATATTCCCGCTGATGAATTTATCATGGAAATATTTTGCAGAAAAGGAATGATGTAGTGTTTTTCCGATAAGTCCGAACCTTCTCATTGTGCAACTTTATTTTTAAAACTGAAAATAAAAACATATTTCCAAAATCCGATATTTCAAATCAAATAACCGCCACCAACTGAACCTTAGTCAATTCCAGGGAAATTTTTATCGTTACGTTTCCTGAAACCTTTGTAAATCATGTACAATACTAACAGCCCTGCCAATCCGACAAATGCTATCGAAATTTCCCTGTAATACAAGTCAAGCAAAGCTTTCTGACTATACAGAAAATATCCTAAAACTGCCAGTATCACATTCCAAAGCAATGAACCAAGGAAGGTAAAAAGGACGAAGTCCATTAATTTCATCTTTGCCAAACCGGCTGGAATCGAAATAAGCTGGCGGATTGCAGGAACAAGTCTTCCAATGAAAGTAGATATTCTGCCATGTTTTATAAAAAACTTTTCCGATTTTTCGACGCTTGCCGTATCGATGAGTAATAAATGAGCAAAGCGGGTGTTCGCAAAGGAATAGATCAACTTCCTACCCAGGAAATAGGCAATGAAATAATTAAAAAATGCGCCAAGCAAAGCACCAAAAGTCCCGAACAAAACAACAAGGAAAATATTCAGGTCCCCCTGTGCTGCTTTCCAGGCAGCAGGTGGAATCACAATTTCGGAAGGGAATGGAATAAATGAACTTTCGATTGCCATCAAAACCGTGATGGTGAAATAATTGATGTTATTCATGTACCAGTCGGTGATGGTCTGCAAAAATTCAAACATAATTCAATTTTTATTCATTTAAAAATAACGACAATTGATATTCTCCCATTCAAGTTCTGATAAACCGGAAGTTTGAAACAAAACAATTGCACAGGCTTTAAGAATCGTTTTTTATTCGGTAATTCTACTATATAAGTCGATTAATTTCAGAATTTGAATATCATTCAAAAGCTCCGGATAATAGTCGAAGAGCTGGACATGATCCGCGAAATTCATCTGCAAAGCGATTTCCAGATTTTCATACGCTTCTTTATAACGACCTTTTTTAGTCAGATAACCTGCAAGCCGGTAGTAAAGCTCGTGATTCTGAGGTTGGTTTTCGATGCCAATAATCATCAGATCGATTGCCGTTGAAAGATTATTTTCTTCGGCATACATCGACGAATAATCCAGCCATAGATCAGGATGTTTCGGATCAATTTCAACAACTTTCTCATAGGCTTCCTTTGCCTCCTCAAACAAATCGCTGCGATAACATACATCAGCCAGGTAAAGCCAGTTGTCAGAATTTGCAGAATCTATTCCGATGGCTTTCCTCATGTATTTGATGGCGATTTTCGGGTGACCTGAATTGTCATTCAGAATACCAAGACCCATCCAGGCATCGCTGAGCTCGGGCTCGATATCAAGTGCAGAACGATAATTTTTATAAGCACTTTCGTTATCTCCAAGCTTTTCATAGCATTCGCCGATATAAAAATAGGTCAGTCCTTCAGGTTCTTCCATATCCATGGTTTCCAGGTACATATCGATGGCTTCCTGGTACTTCTCGATATTGGCCAGCGCATTTGCCTTGTTAAAATATGCAGATGAAAATTCGGGCATGATGGCAATTGAAAATTCGTAGGCATCGATGGCTTTTTCGTACAATCCGAGGTTCGAGTAAGCAATTCCAAGGTTAAACCAGGCAATTTCGGAATAGGGATTTTTATCGAGGAATTTGGTAAAAAATTCGATACTCTCATCTTCCCTGCCCGAAATTTCGTAACAAAACGACAATTCATAAATAACGGCCTGATTCTCAGGATTTATTTCCAGCGCTTTCACAAGGAACTCAATCGCTTTTCCGTATTCATTCAAATCCTCATATTCAAATGCAATGCGGGTGTAAATCTCATCCTTTTCATCTGAATATTTGGCAGCTTTGTGATATTCGGATATGGACTGGTCGAATTTTCTAAGCTTACTAAAAATGGAACCCTTTGCAAGATAAATCTCAGGATTCTGTGGTTCAAGACGTTCGATATTATTCAGAATTTCGAGTGCCTTTATCCATTTATTAACATTTGCAAGATACTGCGCCTTCTTTAAAAGAAATGTCACCGAAGAAGGGTGTTGCCTTAATGCATGATCGATGGCCACCCTGGCTTTTTTCGAGTTGTTCCTGTCGAGATAATAATCGATAATATCTTCAAATTCTTCAACATCGAAAAAATACAATTTTTCCGACTTGACCATATCGTCAAACTTACCAACCAATTCACTCAAATCATCAGCCTCTTCAAAAGGGTTGAAATCTTCATTCATATTATCAACTTCTATAAATCCCAGCAAAGTTATATTTTTTCTTTTAAGTCGAAAGTTTTCAAAAGATATTTAGGAACCACGTAACATAATGATAATTTGCATTTTATTCGATTATTAACAACGTTTACCCAATACAAACTTTTACTAAAAAAAATAGATCACCTGTAATAAAAAAGAACACCTAAATTTGCACAAAACAAATCGCATGACACTAATAAAATCCATTTCAGGAATACGAGGTACCATTGGAGGTAAAGGGGGTGATGGCCTGAGCCCGCATGAAATTGTTAAATTTTCGGCTTCTTATGTTGTTTTCCTTAAAGATTACCATAATAAAAAAAGACCGAAGGTTGTGGTTGGCCGCGATGCGCGCATTTCGGGGGATATGGTGAACCGGCTGGTTACCGGAACACTGTTAAGTCTGGGAGTCGATGTGATTGATATAGGACTGTCTACAACTCCTACTGTCGAAATTGCAGTTACCCATTCAAATGCTGATGGTGGGATTATTCTCACGGCAAGCCATAATCCAAAACAATGGAATGCACTTAAATTGCTTAATGAGAAGGGTGAGTTTTTATCGGCTGCCGACGGACAGGAAATCCTTAAAATTGCAGAACTTCAGGATTTCAAGTTTGCCGGGGTAAATGAATTGGGTAAATTCACAACCGACGATACTTTTATTGACCTCCACATAAAAAAAGTCCTCAACCTTCCGCTTGTCGATATCAAAGCCATTAAAAAAGCCGGGTATCGCGTAGCCATCGATGCGGTAAATTCGACAGGTGGAATTGTCATTCCAAAATTGCTTAAAGCGCTTGGTGTTAAAGAAGTTGTGGAGCTTTATTGCGATCCGACGGGTGAATTTCCACACAATCCTGAACCCCTCCCCGAACATCTGAAAGACATTTCAGATATTGTGGTAAAGAAACAATGCCATGTTGGTTTTGTAGTTGATCCGGATGTTGACAGGCTTGCCATCATTGAAGAGGACGGAAGCATGTTTGGCGAAGAATATACTTTGGTGGCGGTTGCCGATTACGTTTTACAAAACAAGAGCGGTAACACGGTATCCAATCTGTCGTCAACACGGGCTCTGCGCGATGTGACGGAAAAAGCTGGCGGGGAGTACTTTGCTTCGGCAGTAGGCGAAGTGAATGTTGTGGAAATGATGAAAAAGACCGATGCAGTTATCGGTGGAGAAGGCAATGGTGGTGTAATTTATCCTGAAATTCATTATGGACGTGATGCACTGGTTGGCATCGCACTTTTTCTGACCTATCTGGCCAGGTCAGGTAAAAAATGTTCAGCTTTAAGGTATCAGTATCCGGCTTATTTTATCTCAAAAAATAAAATTGAGCTTTCACCAAAAATGGATGTTGATCAGATATTGGAAACCATCCAGGAAAAATATAAGAAGCAGCCTGTAAATAGTGTTGATGGTGTAAAAATTGAATTCGATAAGCAATGGGTACATCTGCGAAAATCAAATACCGAACCGATAATCCGGATTTATTCCGAAAGCGATTCGGAAACCAAGGCTGATCACCTGGCCCATAAAATTATCGATGATATCCGTGAAATTGTGAAAACACAGATGTAAAAGCGGCATTTATAAAAACTGGCTGGCATTGTTAATCAAAAGTGACTTTATGTGAATAACTTTAACGATACCTTTCCACATAAAATTAATTAAAGGCATATTTTTATGCGGTATTTTCAAAATCATATTTTATGGTGAAACGAAAAAAGAAAAGAAAGCCAAATAAGTACAAGCCTGTTGTATTTAAGCTCACTACAAGGCAAAAAAAATCCCTCGAAATCCATTGCAGGGAAAAGAAAACAACGCTTATAAAATTGATCAAGCGTTCGATAAAAGACTATCTGAATTTACAGATTCACGACCCTGCCGAACATCATGTATCTCCCAATCAGCTCGATCTTTTCGA
>Ga0172371_10002011_pt1 | contig 32437 bp, 36 predicted proteins | sample Lak12m_FD_114543 | JGI IMG/M metagenome (GOLD analysis project Ga0172371, IMG submission 114543) | Freshwater microbial communities from Kabuno Bay, South-Kivu, Congo - kab_022012_12m | ecosystem: Environmental > Aquatic > Freshwater > Lake | place: Democratic Republic of the Congo: South-Kivu...
AAATTTCCTGATTGACATCGGTCGTGTAGTTTAAAGAATAGGCGTGGTAACAAAAAGCACCGTTATTTATGACTGCTTTTGACAAAGCAGAAGAAAAAGATTGCATTTTAGACTTAATTTCCTCGCGGCTGCCGGGCGGATTACCAACAGGAATACTGGCGATACATGTTCTTATGCCGACTTGGGAATCGAGTTCGATCAGTTTTTCCCAAAATTTACTTAACCAGACAACGTTATTGTTCGTTTCCCATCCCGGAGTGTTGTCGAGCTCGTTCGGGGTTTCGATATAGTCGAAATATTTCTTGTCATCGCCCAGACTATTTAAAGCCGGCCCGATGACGCTTTGGAAAAATTCATTGGCCATCGTTACGGGATTATCATTAAGCGAATATTTTTTATTTTGAGTGCCTTGGTAAATTCTTAAAACATTGATGCCGTCGGGATTTGCGTTCTTGAAATCTTTGGCGGCTTGAAGCAGGTCGGCATTTTGCTGCGGATCCATGATTTTGATGATTTTCGGTTTGGCATTGACGATTTTTTTGGCGCCGTCGGAATAATTGGATAGAATAAATATTCCCGTCTTATGTAGGGGCGAGGCGTGACTCGCCCTTTCATTATTGTTATTTGGAGGAGATGTAGGAGATGGATTAGAGGTAAGATTACCGGGAATATTGGTATTCAATAATATTTTCAACAGATCGGTCAATAAAGATAAATCATTATTAGTTGAATCAGTTAAATTGGTTGAATCGGTTGAAATCGGAGGGGAATTTGTTGGAGAAAGATTTGATTGCCGTAGGGGTATTGCGCGCAATGCTCGTACTTTAGGATCGATGAATTCAGTTGATTTGATCAACGCATTCAATTCATCTTTATTGGCGAATGTTTTTTTACTGGCAACCAGGGTGGTTGAACTCGTTAAATCGGTTAAATCGGTTGAATTAGTTAAATTGGTTGAATTGGTTGAATTAGTTAAATTGGTTGAATTGGTTGAAGATGTTTGGGTACGATCGGAATTTGTCGAAGTGGCGTTATTGTTTAGAATCGCCATAAGAAGAAGAATGACAAGAAGGATAACGGCCAAAAGAAAGACGACGAAATAAATATTTTTGAAGAGTGACTTGATTTTGTCCATTGCTTTATCTATTATAAATTAATAATAAAATGAAAAAAGGTGAAGTGGCGACAATTTTGACGATCGCGACAGTGGTTTTTCTAGGAGTCGCCACTTTAGCTTCTTCCTTATTTTTAAACCGGAATCAAAAACAAACTTTAAAATCGAAAGCGGCCGAGCCGATTTCCCAATCATGCGGCGGTTCCTGCAGCGTTCCCAACGCGTATTGCGTTACCTGTATGAATCCGAAAGAAAAACAAAGCTGTGCGGCCGATGCCGGCGTCGGTTTGGTTTATCGGTGCCAAAACGGAAATTGGAAATTTGATCCGGCAAACGGAATTGGATACCCCGAATGCCGCACCGAATGCAAGCCGTCCGAGTCGGCAACCAGCGGCCAGTCGGGTTCATCTTCGGGTCAAAATCAGGCAAACAATGCGGCCGATAACGGCTGTTTTAAATTATCCGCCGATTTCGAGGTGAAAGATGATACGCGCGGCAAAGCCTTTTTCGCCCGGGTAAAAATCGCCAGCCAAAAAGGCGGCGATGTCCAGCTTGAGGGGAGCGGTGCCGGACCGGATAATCATCTTGCCGGTTGGAACAGCTTTGGCGGCGGCACTTACACCTACGATCCGGCCTGGACGCAAAGCTGGGCCGGCGGCAGTCAGGTGGCGGCCGCGACTTTTGATAAAAACCGTACCGTCAACGTCAGCTATACCGGTTACCTAAGCAGCTGCAATCCGCAAAGCCAAACGGTCAATTGCGCTTTGACTGTCGACGGCAGCGGTAAAGCGTCGGTTTCCGGCGCCGGCTGCAACTGTACATCCGGCTGCGGTTCATCGGGTTCCTCGCCGACGCAGGCGCCAACGGCCGCGCCAACCACGACGGCACGAATTTCTTCAACGCCGACACCCATACCGACGGCGGCCGACCAAAATAATTTATGCAAAGGCAAGACCAACGGTCAAAAGATAACCGATGCCGCCGGCCAATGTTATATTTGCGTGTCCGCAACCGCCGGAGTTATCCCGCAAAAATGTCCGGCGCCGACGCAGGCGCCAACGGCCGCGCCGACCAAACCCAACCCGACGCCAACGCTTACTCCTGTCCCGACAAAAACAACAACGGTATCATCAATAATAAATTTAGATAAGGTTAAAAACCTTACTTTTAATTCAGCAGAAACTTTAATTCTTGATGGAACACTTAAGCCGTTATGTGAAAGCGACCTCGCGCAAAATGCGATAAATCTTTGTAAAGAAGCCGTAACGCAAGAAGTTTTAAATGTTCAAATTAATGAATGTTCAAAAATATGTTCAATAATACAAAAATAAAAATATTACTGGCCATAACGATTTCGTTTCTCACGGTATCGCTTTTGAGTAAAGAAGTGTTTGTTGCCGATTCGCCGCAAATCAATCCTTTATTTTTGGCGAAAATCAAAAATGCGCCAAGCGGTTTTTTGGCGTTATTCCGGCCGCAGCCGTCGGATAAGACCGATGAGGTTTTGGGTCAAATTCCCCAGGTGACACCGCCGCCGGGACTCTTGATGAAAACGGTGGCTAAAGGCGTGCAGGCGGCCGAAGATCCGGTAACCAACAAAAAATATATGACTTTTGAAAAGGGGACGAAAGTCGAAGTGAGAACTTATACTTACACCGAAAACGGGGAACAGAAAAAAATCACTTTAATTATTCCGCTTGAAAAATAACCGGTATTACTTTATGAGACAAAACGACAAGCAAAAGGAAATATTGGCGCAATTTTACAGCAATCTGGCGATTGCATTTTTAAGTTTTGGCATTTTGACGCCATTATTTGTCGGCATTGGCAATTCATTTCTTTTTATACTAAAATTTAGCTTAGCGCTCATTTTTGCAATTAGTATGTTATTAATTGCGCTTGAATTTGTCAAATGAATTTTAATTTTGATACTTATTACTGGACGGTAATGATATTTTTCGGACTTTTTATTGTTGTCAGTTATTATTGGTTTTTTAAAAGGAAGCGAAAAAAATGATATGGATATTAATACTTTAAATACGATTTTGATGGTTATCGCATATAGTTTGGCAATAATTGTTCTTTATCTTATTTTGAAACATAAATAATTAAATGTACTTAGGCCCTTTTTATTTTGACACAAAGGAAATTTTTCTCATTTTGGCGGCAATTTTGGTCGGCTTGGCCGCTTATTTCGGCTGGTCCATGTATTGGTTCGACGGCAAAGCCCTCCTGACAATCATTATTCTCATGCTGGTTACCAAGGGTTTGCTGCCTTCGATCCATAACGAAGCATTTTTTATCCTTGCGGTTATCACTATCTTTTTGACGCTTTACCTGCCGATATTCCAAATCGTTCTTTTTTACTTCATCAGCTTTCTGCTTTTTAGAGTATTGAAAGTTATCTAACGCTTAAGCCGAGCCGGCCATATCCAATGTCAAACCCAATTCCCTCATGTTTGCTATAAACCTTTGAGTGGCGTTTGCGCGAAGTTCTTCGTAATCTTTTTGCATTTGTCTGGCTGTTTCGAGTTGCCACCTGTTTTTATTTCTTTCGATTGCCTGTTCCATCGCCGATACTTTTTCCGAAAGCGATTTGAATTCCGCCTCGGCACCTTCTTGATATTGTAATGCTTCAATACGCCGGACGCGTCTTCTTAGAGCCTCCATATATCCCCTGAGCGTTAATCCGTCGGCTCTTTCGAATACTAAAATAGGATTGTCAATACAAGCTTCCAGTTTCTCGAGGAAGACTGCTCCACGCGGCGGTTCTTTCGGTTTTTTTCCACGTAAGATTGTTTGTTGGGTTTCCACAAGGCGTGATTTTTTATCGGAAAAAGTTACCGATACGGCATCTTTCGGCGGCAGCCGCAAATCTATTCTTCGTGCTTTGGAAACAGCGTAATCACGGACCAATTCCTGTGCCTGGAGTAATTCTTGCGGTGTAGCAGCGCGTATTTCTTCATCAAAAACAACACTGATCATGCTTTGCTTTGCGGAAAGCTCCGATTCTTGAGTTGTACCGGCTTCGAGCACGGATTCAATCATTGATCTTGCCCGATTGTAATCGGACTCGATGAGAAAACCGGCCGCATCCAGAGTTTTTTTAACCGTTTCCAGTTCGTCTGCCTCGCAATACATATCGATAATTTTTTCTATTTCTGCGGTTGCGGATTCCAAATCGTTCTTTACCCAGCCGGCCAGCCCCGGAGAGAAGCGATCGTCTCTTTCCAATTCAACCAGGGCTTTAAGCAGCATTGCTTCTTCGTCCGTATGCCGTTGGAAATAACCGGTTTTGACAGCCAGCCAATCGCGGACAAATTCCCGCAGTTGTCGATTGTCTATGCCAAAAAAAGCCGATACTTTATCATCCGTTGCCGCATCAAGGTTCTGCCTCAGCTCTTGAACCAGCTTCAATTCCTCTTCCAGCCGGAAAATGCCGGTTTGCGAGAGTCGGTCCTGATACAGGCTGCGCCAGCCGGGGCGTCTCAACAGGCTTTCTTCCAGGTCAATTTTTCTATTGATTTCAGCGATCCTTTTTTCCGTCAGACGCCGTGCTTTCAATATCCACCATTTACTATACGTTCCTTCCGATCCTGACGAGGGCGCGGATATCTTTTCCCGTTCGTTTCCGTCTAAAGTCTTTTGATAGCCGATCACTTTGCTTTTTAAAGAATCTAAACGACGCCGGTCAAAAGCTAAAACAGCCGCATCGACAGTCGGTTCGGTTCCGGCATCGCTTGCGACGCCGGCGGCTATTGACGACTCGATGGTTTTTTCACAATCACGCAATCGGCAGTCGGACAGCTTCATTGCCGCTTCATATTTGTCCCAGGCGATAAGGCCGGCATTTAACCTGTTGATTAAATTCTTTGTACCCGCGCCGGGGTTGGATTCGAGCAGCCTGATTGCTTCTCGAATAATTTTTTCAGAGGGAATTTTTTCATGGTCAAAAACCGCTCCTTCCTGCCAAAGATTGGGTGTTCCCGGTCGATTACGAACCAGCCCGGGATCAAAGTTAAATTGTTCATCGAGAATAAAGGGACTAATCGGCAAGGGAGCCAGCAACGCGCGGTTTTTTTGAAAAAATTTTGCCGGATGGTTTTGAAAATCCGCAGTATCGACAGATTGACTCCAACGGAGCACGGTACGAACTATTTGTTTTCCATAATCCGTAAATAAATCTACAACATGAGCGGTGTTTTCTGCCGGAAATTCTTTTTGCGCCAAAAAAAAGGCGGCATCGGCAATTACCCTGTCAATATCGGTCCTTAAAAACACTCCCTCCAATTCTTTCAAATCTTTATCCTCGATATATAAAGGATTTATCCGTTGTCCATTAATAATTCCGATGGCTGCCGCCATCATGCCGCGCAGTAGCAGCGCCCGGCGCCGGGCAGTGAAGATGAATGATTGGATTTTTTCCGGAGTAACTGCTTCGCCGCCGCCCATTAATTTGGTTAAAGCGGCTTCGGCCAAACTACCTGTCAAAGATTCTCTTGTTTCCACCAAAGCGACCAATTTGTTTGTGTCGGGTAAAACAGGAAGCTCGTGTTTGTGAAAAAGTTCATTTCTGGCTTTTACCACCAAATCGGGGTTAATCCCCAAATCGTATCCGTTGTTTTCCAGCCCATGGATGAGCGCATCCGCATGGTCAAGGTATGTCCGTCTGTCGCTCATGGCTTTTGACAAAACACTTTTAATGTCTTTTTCTTTTTCCGGAAGACTGGGCAATTGGGAAACGGCGGCAAAAAAACAGTGGCCGACGACACGGGCCGCCGTCTCAAATCCGCCGGCTTTAATTGGGGGCAATACATGCCGTTGCCTATAGCTTAATGCTTCCCGAGTCAAAACAGATTCCACCCGTTGCCTCCATTGAGGAGGATAATTCCGACTGCCTTCCTGATATGGCACAATTTCTCTGGGCGGCATAAGCGGAGTATTTAAAAGCGGAATGTTTCAAAACCTTCAAATTCATTGCTGTCCGGCGTCTCATCAGACAGATATGGCTCATCAGCTTCAGCCTGATGGCCAAGTATTTCCACCAGTTCCTGAGCAAACATAAAGTCTTCGCCGGCAAAAAATTTCAGGGCGTCAATTATATAGGAAGGCGCTTTTCCATTATCGGGATTATTTAAGATTGCGGCTAATTTTGTCATGTCGATGCCGTCTGATCCGTACCGGTTTTCAAGAGCATCAAAAAGATCCCGACATTTTTCTTGTGCACCACCATCGCTTTCAGATGGGAATTTGTGTCTCCTACGAATTGCATGGTTTAATTTGCTGCTATAATGTCGCAGATAGGCGGCGACTCTGGATTCGGGGCAAACTTCAATATCGGACATGTCAGTGTTCCTCATTAAATTGGCAGGGAATGCCCGTGTTAGACTCAAATATGTTTTTTCATCCAAGCCGTCGAGCGCCCTTTGAAAACGTTCAAGACCGCGGGCATCATCCAGGGTTTTAAGGGAATTGGCAAGCCGGGAGAGTGCCTTTTTGCCGATTTCCCCGCTGCCGTAGAGTTCATTAAGCCTTTGCAAGGCATCGGTAAACAGCTCGTCTTTCCGGTCATCGGAGACATGAGGGTCTCTCATGATTTGTACGGCCGATACCATATCGATATCTACCGGAGACTTTCCCCCGTTGCATCTTATGAGGCTTTTAGGGGAAGCGGGGGCCGGGGAAATCGGTTTTGGCGCAGTTTCTTCTGGGACGGGCGGAAGATTTCCATGATCTATCAGTTCACGCGTCGATTTTTGTCTATGGTTTCCCGTTTTCAATTCAAAGCGCTCTCCGAAATGACCACGGAGTTTTTTCCGGACATTATTTCCGATATTTGTCAAGTTAGGCTGTTTATTTTTGGCGGGGTTAAGTTCCAATATCGCCTCCATTATTTCATGCGACAATACCGGGCCGCCTCTGTCGATTAACAATTCCAGAAATGTTTTTTCATAAGGACTTAGTTTCAACTGCTTATCAAACCAGGCAAGACTGCCTTCGACCGGTTCGGTTCGTTCTTTAACGGATGCTGTCGCTATTTTTGATAAAAGTGCGGTAAGCGCGCCGTAAAAAGCCGGCGGCAATTCAATCGGGCCGTTTTCTTGTTCGAATGCAATAATAATTTGACCCAATCGATTGGCTAAATGCGCCTGCTCGCGTAATCTTTTTTCCTTTTCGGTTAATCTATCCATTTCTCCAGACGAGTTTAATAATGTTCTTGCTAATCCTGACGCCTGGGTAAAGTCAACCTCTCCGCGGGCAACTTTACCTATATCACCTAAATCAGCTTGAAATGTGGCGTATTCCGCCTGTATCGATTCGTGTGTTTTTTTCTCTTGAGCAAGCAATTTAATTTGACCATCGGCCTCTTTACCAAAATAACCGCCGCTTGTTTGCGCCAGTCGGGAAAGAGCGATTGCCAATGTTAACGGAGGGGGTGCGGCGATCGCGGTTTCGGAGCGTGTAAGCGGTCTTTCTGTACTCATTGAGAGAATTTATACCACATAACAATCCATTTTGCAACTCTTTTAAGAATCAAGAATTGCTCTTGATTTCTTCTTTTAAATATTGTTAGATTATAGTTATTGTGAACAGAATTCATCTTTTTTCAATATTTTTAGCCTTTCTGTTATTTTTCAGTCATACAACATCGGTGTCGGCTTATCCGTGCAATTGTCGTTACGTACCCACTGCGGGAACTGTTTGTGATGAATGTGCCGATTCTCCAACGAGCGCGCCGGCAAACGAGTGCGATGCGGATTGGGAATGCGGCTGCCCGGGAAGGAGCTGCGGGAGCGAGCAAAAATGCGCCGGCCACTACTGCGTGGATAAAGATGACGATTCGGTCGGCGGCTCGACTCCGTCAACCGGTTCATGTTCCGGCTTCAACTGCGGCTGTCAGACTTTTCTCGGGGTCGATCACCTGATTTTTAAAAACGGCCGGATCAAACAATCGTATCTCACGGCCGAGGGCAAGCAATTTTATTACCGCTATGCCGAGAAAAATGCAAAGGGCGAATACAGCGGACAAATCTGGACCGCTTGGGCTAAACAGAACGCCGTCGAAATGCCCAATTACGGTTATTCGACCGTGAGCTCGGTCGACTACGTCGTTTTTCCGAACGGCCGGATAAAATATACCATTCTCGGCAAGGACGGTAAAACGTCTTACAGCCGCTACGCCGAGGTCAATGCCAGCGGCGATTATGCGGGCCAAACCTGGACCGCTTGGGCAGCAACCAGCCTGCCGCCGATTACCGTGACAAGCGGCACTTATTCGACCTTTTTGTCATATGACCACGTGGTTTTTCCGAATGGCCGGATAAAGCAAACATTTTTAACCGCCGACGGCAAAAGGATTCTTTACCGCTACGCCGAAAAAAACGCGAACGGCGATTATGCCGGACAAACCTGGACCAGCTGGGCCGAGCAGCTGATGACGGTGACGATAGGCAATACGACCTATTCAAATTTCAAAGGGTTTGACCAGGCGGTGTTTCCGAACGGCCGGATAAAGCAGTCGTTTATCAGCGCCGACGGCGCGAAAATCCTTTACCGCTACGCCGAGGTCAATGCCAACGGCGATTATGCGGGCCAGCCCTGGACCGCCTGGGCGGCAACCGGCTTAAGCTGTCTCGTTGATTTATCCTACAGGCCGCCGACGCCGACCCCTACATCCGTTTCGGTATCGACGCCCGTTCCGACTGCCCGGACAGCAACGCCCTTTGTCCCGACATTACCGCTTGTTCCGACCGCTGAGCCGACGCTGACATCGGCTATCAACAATTGTCCAAAAAGCAGCCAGGGTGACGCGACCTGCGACGGCAACATCAATGAAGACGATTTTTCTTTATGGAATTGCGAATTTATAGAAAGTGCGACCAATAAATGTGCCGATGCGGCGATTGTCGCCCTGATATCTTCATCTCCGACCGATTTCCGGACAAATTATGGCGGCAAAATGGCGTCTTTCAGCCGAAATTCTTTTGTGAGTTTAATCGATTTCGAAATTTGGAGGAGAAATTATTATTCGGCGCCAAGCGCGACACCGGCGGCGAACGAAACGCCAACGTCAACACCCGCACCGACGCCGACAAGCGGGGCTGTCAGTAATCCGCCGACACCCACACTGGCGCCGACAGCAGGACCAACGGCCGTACCGACGGCCACGTCAACAGCCGGAACCTGTGAAAGCTGCGGATATGTTTCGGGGTCATCGGTCGGCGACGCATGCAGCCGCAACTGTCCCGGAGATTCGTCTTGCCGGGGAGTAAGCGCCAGCTGTCCCGGGGCGTCAACAGAATGTTGGGCATTAAGTTGTGTCAGGTAACCTATGGAAAACAAAATAAGACCAAAATTAATAATAATCGGTTTGACCTTAGCCGTTTGTCTGATCGTCGGCGTGTTGTTTTTCAATCGTCATCTTGGCCGATCCAGGGCGGCAAACGAAAAAGTCGCGCTCTCCGCCGACAAAACTAACCTGACGCTTAAAGCCGGCGAGAGCGAAACCATTCATATCCAAATTCTGCCCAAAACCGCCGGCGCCAAAATATCCGGTTTCGATTTGATTTTTACCGCGGCCGGAGCGACCATCGGTGTCGGTCAACCGCAGGGAATTAACGGCGGCTCGGTTAATTTTATCCAAATTGCCGCAACCGACGAAAGAGTCGTTTATATAATTAAAGGCGACGACGGCAGTTTGCCTTTAGGTGTTGATTTGCCGGTGACGATTACCGCCGCTTCCAACGGGGCAGGCAGCGTGGGTTTTATGGCAACCTCGACCGTGGTTGGCAATATCAGCCAGTATTTTTATGAGATTGATCCGGCCGATACGATAACGGTCAACGGGTCGCCGACAACGACTCCGACAGGCGATTTGCCGGTGACGCCTTTACCCACGCCGTTGCCCGAGGGCAATGCCAATTTGAATATCAAACTTAAATTCCAGGGAATCGGCGCCGCGCCGGCCGACCACTTAAACAGTATGGCGGTCAGAATCGGCGTAGTTCGCGAAGGGGAGGAAACGCCGGACTTTGAAGATATGCCGCCGGTAACTTTTACCGCCGGTGATAAAGGAATCTGGTCGGGCACTTTGCCGTACGACCTGACCGACACCGGCGCCAAATACAAAATATACGTCAAAGGCCCAAACCACCTGCAGAAAAAAATTTGCGATGCACGACCGGCGGAAACATCGCCGGGTACTTATCGTTGCAGTATCGGGAAAATCGTTCTGGCAACAGGTGAGAACGATCTGGATCTATCGGAAATAATCCAGCTGAGCGGCGATTTGCCGTCGCAAAACGGGGTGATCGATGCCGGCGACATTACTCTGGTTCGGGAAAATTTCAGTCAAGTCGAGCCGAAAGCGGATATCAATCTCGACGGCGTTGTCGATACGCAGGATTATTCGCTTATCATTTCCTCGATGGGAGTGAAATATGACGAAGAATAGAGTTGATGAACGGCAATTATTATTTTAAACTGAATTATGCAAAGCGCCAAAAATCATTTTTCCACGCCGCACATTTATTTCCTGAAATTCGTGATTGCCGGTTTAAGCCTGGTTGTGTTGGTGTGTCTATTCATTATTTTCGTCAACGGTTTTTTCTACTTGAATGTCGATTTGTTGCGGGCAAAAGCCGGCGTCCGGTCAACTCCGGCGGTTTTGCCGAAAGAAAAATTCGAAATATTCGTGAAAGGCCCGCCGGGCGCTCTTGCCAAAAACGGCAATGTCGTTTTGGCGGTCAAAGCCGATTCCAACGGACAAAACATCAGCGGCTTCGACTTGCTTATAGGTTATGACAATGACGCTTTCAATCTTGTCAAAGCCAGTCCCCAAAAAACACAGTTTGCCATTTATCCTTATCAAAGAAACGGTTATCTGGCGATTACCGGTACGAAAATGATCAATGTCAACGAGACAACGATCTTCAAAGAAGATGAAGTGATCGAGCTGGTATTCCAAGCCAAGTCGGGCGGGCGCCATACTTTTTCCCTGGAACCGGCAATCGGCCGCGAAACGACAAAAATGGTTGACGGTAAAGCCAATATCCTCAATGTTCAAACAAACGAAATAACCGTCGATGTGGATTGATTTAAAAAAACAGTCAATGAAACAGTTAATTATAATTATCATAGCCCTTTTCATAGGGTTAATAATGGTTCCGGGAGTTAAAGCGGTATCGGCCGCTAATTTCAGTTTTGAACAGGCTACGATAAGCGCCGGCGTCGATGATACGTTTTCGGTTAAGGTGCTGATTGATGCCGGGAGCGAACAGGTGATATCGGCCGATGCTTATGTCTTGTTTGACGCAAGCGCGCTTGAGGCCCAATCGGTGACCGATGGCGATTATTTCCCGATAGTCAGCAATAACGTGAATAGCGGTAAGGTCTATATTGCCGGCTTGGTGACGGATGTTGCTTCGGCCAAGACCGGTTCGGGGACGCTCGCGACCATAAATTTCAAAGCCCTGAAAAATGCGACGGTGACTTTAAGCTTTGATTGCCAGGGAACAGGCGGCCCTTCGAAAATCATCAAAAATGAAGTCAATTCCTCAAATATCATCGTTTGCAGCAGCAATGGAACATCGACGGTAACGGTGGGAAGCGGATCATCAAGCAGTTCAAGCTCGTCGTCGACTTCCTCAGACAGTTCGGTAACAGCCACGCCATCGGTATTGCCGCAAACGGGGATTATGGATTATATTAATTTATGGTCGACAATCGGAATTACACTGTTTGTAATGGGAGGAGCGGTCAGGATATTATTGTTATGAATCGGAATTATTTATGAATAATCCTTTAATTAAAAAACTCGTGCCAACGATTATCGGTGTCGTCATTTTTGTTGTTATCGCTTTTGTCGGATTAAGGATTTTGGGGAGCCGGGCCGCCGACGTGGCGCCGGGTAATGTCACGATTTCCGAAGTGACGGCCGGCTCGGCTAAAATAACCTGGACGACGGATCAGCCGGCAATCGGCGCCGTCAAATACGGAACCGCCGAAGGGACTTTGAATTTTTACGCGACCGAAACGGCCAAAGATCCGGCTACAAACCACAGCGCCGACCTGACCTTGCTTTCACCCGGAAGCATGTATTATTTCCAGATACAAATCGGCGACAAAATGTATGACAACGGCGGAGTTTCCTGGACTTTTTCGACCAAAGGAAGCGGTGAAACGGAAGGCAGTGCGGTTGTTACGCCGACCGCAACCCCCAGAGTTTTGCCGACGGCGGCACCGACACCGGTGCAAAGAGTCGAACTGCCGACGGCCGCGCCGGCCGACACTTCCGAGTCATCGGCTTGTACCGAAACGGATTGCACCCTCATTAAAGAAAAATTGGGCAAAGGCTGCGATACCCAATACTACATCCAGAAAGGCTGTCTGAGCGGGATGGCGACCGCCACACCAACAACCGCTCCCTAAACAATTCCTCCGAGCGAAGAGGGAAGAAGAAGATTGAGAATGGCATTTACCGCCGGCCGGAAAAACGTATCGAGCAAAGAACCGCTATTTCCCAAAGGTAAAATTAAAAGCAATAAAAAAATCATTCCGTATCTTTCCAGTTGGTACCACTCGTGCGCTTTTTCCTCATTCAATAAGCCGCCGACGATTTTAAACCCGTCCAAAGGATTGATTGGCAAAAGATTGAAAAAGCCTAAAGAGACATTGATGATGACGATCGGATAAAGGATAAGCAGACCTATAGTTGAGATAAATGAGAGTTGAACCAATATGAACAATCTGACAAGAATAGAGCCAAGGATAGCGATAATAAAATTAGATAGCGGGCCGGCCAAAGAGATCAAGGCGGCATCCTGTCTGGGTTTTTTCAGGTTGAAAGGGTCAAACGGCACGGGTTTGCCCCAGCCGAAGCCGAAAAAAAGCAAAAAGAGGCTGCCGAAAAGATCAAAATGGGCGAGTGGATTAAGAGTTAGCCTGCCGGAGAGCCTTGGAGTCGGGTCTCCAAGATGGTTGGCCGCTAAAGCATGGGAAAATTCATGAACGGTTAAAGCCACAATTAAAGCTATAAGGTAAAGGATAAACGAGATAGGGTTGGCAAAAAGTGAATTAATCATATATCAAAAATAAAAGATAAAAAACACAAATAAAAACTAAAAAAGTCATTGAATTCCGATAAATATTATGATATCATATTTTTGGTTAGAGGGGAGGCCCTATTTAATTTTTTATATTTAAAATTTTATTTTGCAAATATGCCTTGTTTTTATTGCGGCAAAGGAATAATTCATGGTCATTCCCATACTCATCACCGGGGTGTTGCCGGCGGACGCTGGAAAAAAAGAGCCCCTAAAACCGCAAGGATGTTTGCGCCGAACCTTCAGCCGGTGAAAATCATGCAGGGCGGCGTCGGCAAAAGAGTCAAGCTTTGCACGAAATGCATAAAAAGAATCAGGAAAGATTCAGCCGAAGGCGTCAAACCGTTCCTAACCCTTGTTAATGCTTGATACTAATATTCCAGTTTCTCCAGCTTAGTTTCTTTTTCCTCATAGAGCGGGTGGTTTTGTTCGAGTACGCGGTGGGTGAAAAGAATGCCGTTTAAATGATCGACTTCGTGTTGGATGACAATCGCTTTAAAGCTGCCGAACCATTTGGTGAGTTTTTTGCCCGTAAGCGTTTGATATTCGAGCCTGACCTTAGAATATCTTTTTACATGTCCCCAAATTCTCGGGATCGACAGACATCCTTCCAGGGGTTGTTTTTGTTTTTTTTTGCTTCTTTTTGCTTGCGCGTCTTTTTGCGTTATTATTTTTGGATTGATAAAAGCTTCAACTTCCGATTTAGGTGTCGGCTTAATGATAAATATGCTTAAATTTTTACCGATTTGCGGCGCGGCCAGCCCAACGCCCTGGGGATCGGTTTGGGCTTCCAGCGTTTCGGTCATTTCCTTGACCAGTTTAGCAATTTTGCCATCGATTGTTTTTACCGGCTTAACCGGCGTCGTCAAAATATCATTGGGTGCTTTGACAATCATGAGCATGTTATATTATATAATACGGTATGAAATTATCCCTTTGCATTGCTGTTTTCAACGAAGAAAAAAATATTCATTACGCTTTGGATTCTGCGTATGACATGGCTGATGAAGTGATTATTGTCGATGGCGGATCAACCGATAAAACGGTGGAGATCGCCAAATCATACGGAGCCAAAATAAAAATCTTCCACGAAAAAAACCCTCCCATGTTTCATATCAACAAGCAAAAAGCGATCGGGCGGGCAAAAGGGGAGTGGATTCTGCAGCTTGACGCGGATGAAGCATTATCAGAAAATTTGAAATCGGAGATTGTTGAATCGATAAATGTAGGGGTCGGGTCTTCCGACCCGCAATTGACGGGCGGGAATACCCCGCCCCTACGAATTTTTGCCGGTTATTATATTCCCCGTAAAAATTATTTTCTCGGACGATTTTTGATGAAGGGCGGGCAATATCCCGATTACACGATTCGTTTATATAAAAACGGCCGCGCTCATTTTCCCTGCAGGAATGTCCATGAAAATGTTGAGATCGACGGCGTTGTCGGTTACCTGAAAAATCCGATACTGCATTATGCCGATCCCAACTTTTCACGTTATTTAATGCGCTGGCATCGTTACAACAACCTTGATGCGCAGAAATTAATCAAAGAAGGAAAAAGGCCCGACCTTTTTGATTATTTAGTGTTTAAGCCGGTTTCGACCTTTTTTCTCATGTATTTTCGCCACAAAGGTTTCATGGACGGCTGGCAGGGATTTATTTTTGCCTTTTATTCTTCAATCCGCTTTTGGTCGGTCTATGCCAAATGGCGACTTGAGAGTAATTGAATAGGGTATTGCAAACAATCGGCAAGTAAAGCAACGGCTGCCGGGACTGCCTCTTCAAAATGGATTTCTCCAAGTATTGGTACCGGATGCATTCCGTCGGTTCCATAAAACGGGCTGGCGCGCAAAGGTCCTTTCACGGTAGTTATATCGGCTGGGGGTATTTTATTTTCTTTCATAAGTTTAATAACTTATAATAATTGAGATCAGTATAGTACTTTATTTATGAAAGTCAAACGTTTACCTTAAATTCCACTACTTCGCCATCTTTCATTTCATAATCACGGCCGACGATTTGGACTTTACCAACTTCGCGCGCCCTTGTCCATCCTCCAAGTTGGACAAAATCCAGATAGGGGACAATATCGGCTTTGATAAAGTGTTTTTCGAAATCGGTATGGATGACGGCCGCGGCTTGTGGCGCAAGCGTTCCCTGTTTGATTGTCCAGGCGCGCGCCTCCAGTTCTCCGGCCGTCAAAAAGGAAATCAAACCGAGAATTTCATATGATTTCTTTATCAATCGGTTTAAACCGGTATCTTCAAGATTGTATTGCTTGAGATATTCTTTTTGCTCATCAGGCGATAAAGCCAGAACATCATTCTCAAGTTTGGCATTTAAATAAATATATGATTTTTGTAGGGGCGAATTGCAATTCGCCCGTACATCAGAAAGAATTTTTTCAATAATTTTTTCCGTTTCATTTTTGTTTTCCAGTTGTTTTTCCGAGACGTTAAAAACAAATATCTGGGGCTTGATTGTCAGCAAATTCAGCGGCTTAATTAATTCCAGTTGTTCATCATTCAGCTTAACGTCGCGGGCGGAAACCCCCTGATTCAATTTTTCTTTCATTGCCTGTACAACCTCGTAGGCTGTACGGAGAGCTTTGGCAGCATCCGATTTCGGTTCTTTTTGCTTATTTAATGTGTCGAGATCGGCAAGAATCAGTTCGGTTTCGATCGTTTTTATATCGGAAAGGGGATCGACTTTACTGGCAACATGAATCACATTGTTGTCGTTGAATAATCTGACCACCTGAACGATCGCCGCCACTTCGCGGATATGGGACAGGAATTTATTACCCAGGCCTTCGCCTTGTGAGGCGCCTTTGACCAGACCGGCGATGTCATAAAACTCGATCGCCGCCGGCACAATTTTTTTAGTATTGACGATTTTGGCCAATACCGGCAGGCGTTCGTCCGGCACTTCAACGACGCCGACGTTTGGTTCGATGGTGCAGAAAGGATAATTTTCCGCGGCCGCGACCTGTTTTTTTAGAAGCGCGTTAAAAAGCGTCGACTTGCCGACATTCGGCAACCCGACTATTCCTAAAGAAAGTTTCATGAAGTAATTATAGCATTAAGACAAAGGATTCAAATTGCAAGGCGACTCCTTGCAAGGAGAACAACCGTGTGGGTTATTTAGGGATACTTTATCGTAAAAAATTAATATTAAGTTGTTGGGGAAAGCGGGAAAGTCGGGGAGTGTTTTTTTATTTTCTTTCTTACAAGCAAAACACAGGCCGCAGCAAGTGCGCCGCCTAAAAGACCTAATGCAGGAGAATAATATTCTAATTTATTAATATCGGGAACATAATTTAAAAATCCAGCGGTTTCACCGGCCAGCATAAAAGAAAATACTGTTAAAAATGAAGAATGTTTTTGAATTAATTGATGCATTTTGTGGGGTTTTTCAATCGGTTTAATTTCATTTTCCATTGCTTTAATTATAAATTAAAATGTTTCTAAAGCAAATAACCTTTTATAAATTATCAAGGTTTCCTCTTAGCGATCTGGAAAACCTTTTCCATACCCTTTCTTATTTCCTTTGTCACCGGTTCGGCTAAATTAGAGAGGATTAAACTGTTCCAAAAAATATTCCAGCCGCCCAAGGTAAGTGCGATTGCGATCGCATTCTCCGTTGATAATTTTTCACTATGGAACAAAATTGCATTTGCAAACTGCACCGGACTATAATTGAGCAAAAAATTAAGCGTGTGAGCCGACGTTGCGGAAATCTCCGGCGGTTTGACCGCAATGTTTAAAGTTGAGGCGATTGGGCTGTTGCTGAAACGTTTTTTTCTTAAAGTGGCCGATTCGAGGGCGATCGAACTGAGAAATATGCCGGCTGCCGCCAATCCCAATCCAAGCAAACCGATAGGATCTGATTGGGCTGCTTCCATTTCATGAAGACAGTGGGTAAGTTTCAGTTGGATTGCAGGAATAAAAAGAGGAGAAATGAACGCGATGGTTGATGCGGCCGCCAAACCTTTAGGATCGACGTGCTTTTGTAAAGCGTGGTAAGATTCTTTTAATTTCGAAACCGCTTCAACTTGCGGAAAATGGGCCATTGCCGTTATTTTAGCATAAAAAGATTTTACCATGAATAGTTTTTAATGGGTATGTTTTTTATTCCGGGAAAGTTTCGCAAGTGTGACTTAGAATTGTTTCTCCGCCACGATAAATAATCCTTGGCGCTTGGATTGTGTAACCGTTATAAAGCGCCTGCCAATTTGGATCGGTATCCAAATGAACGATTTGAGGCACAAGAACTGCTGCCGTTGAAAGGCAAGCGGATAAAGCGTCTGTATTCGGCCAAAGAAAAGCGGTAGTTTGATCAGCGACTTGAGTTAAGACATCATCCATTTTGCCACAGATCAAATCGTTTTCTTTCCCGTTCGCCGGTGAAACGGCATAATGATGATTTTTATCAGTTGTAAGCCAGGCATAAGTATCCAAAATCCAAGGATTGTCCGGTTCTTGCGGATTTCTTTGATACGATTGCAACAAGAAAGCTTCGGTAAAAGGGTTGTTTGTTCTCGTATAATACCAGAGTTCAAACAACAATCTGGTGCCGGCCAATTCGCATCGATGATTTGCCGATATTCCTTGGGATAAAAAATATTCTTTTGTTCTTGCAAGTGCAAATTTAAGTTGAGTTTGCGCCACGATATCTAACTTTGAGGATAAGTATTCATAAAGCATGGGTCATCATTATAACATTCGCCTATAAAGCTGACGCTTTTGACGGGATCCTGCTTCTTACCGAACGAGGATGGCTTCTTTGATGCGACTTGGTTCTTTCTCCTCAGTTTCCCGGCGCATATAAAGAGCTTTTAGCGGAAACAATTTCTTTTCCTGCCTCCTCATTTTCTTGGCCGTTTTCTGTTTTTCTTCGTAGTAGCCGTAGCACATAGTTTTATTTTAATTTATAACAACTTCAGTTTATCTTTTAAAAATCAAGCGTAATTACGAATTCGGTAAGACCTCGGTAAGTATGCTATACTCAAGTAACCACTTCGACTATGAAAAATAAAACGGCATTGTCGGAGACAGACATATTGGAGAAAATGCTTGACAACACAGATGCCCAATTGGCTTATCTTGACCTCCGGTTCAATTTCATCAAAGTTAACGCCGCCTATGCCAAAGGAAGCGGTTATCGCAAAAGCGATTTAATCGGCAAAAATCATTTCGACCTGTTTTCCAACGGAGAAAATCAAAAAATTTTTGAAAAAGTCAGGAAAACGGGCCGGCCGGTAAAGTTTCGCGCCAGGCCGTTTGTTTATGCTAACCGGCCGCAGAAAGTGACCTATTGGGATTGGACGCTCAAGCCCGTCAAGGACGGAAACAGACAGCTTTGCGGTTTTGTTTTATCGCTGATCGATGTGACCGAACGGCGCGAACTGGAGTTTCGTAAAGATGAGTTTATCAGTATCGCCAGCCACGAGTTGAAAACCCCTTTAACAAGCATCAAGGCTTACAATCAAATTCTTGAAAAGATCATTAAAGAAATCGGTGATCGCCGGGCAAAATTATACATCGAAAGGACCGGCAGATACATCGATGAATTAAGCAGCCTGATTACGGATTTGCTTGATGTTTCCAAAATCCAGTCCGGCAAGCTGCAGTTCAACCTCAGCCGTTTCGATTTCGACGAATTGGTGGAAAATAGCGCCGAGGAGGCGCAGCTTACGGCAAATCGCCACGCCATCGTCGTCTCCGGCAAAATCCGGCAAAAAATAGTCGGCGACCGGCACCGCCTGCAACAGGTAATGAACAATTTATTGAATAACGCCGTCAAATATTCGCCGGGAAAAGATAAGGTAATCATCAGGGTAGGCAAGACCGACCGGTTTGTTAAAGTCGCCATCAAAGATTACGGCATCGGGATTCCCAAGATCAAGCAAAAGAAAATTTTCGAGCGGTTTTATCGGGTAGATACGACCGCTCAACATTTTTCCGGTTTGGGAATCGGTTTATATATTTCTGCGGAAATAGTCCGCCGCCACGGTGGTAAAATATGGGTAGTCAGCAAGCAGGGCTACGGCTCGACTTTTTATTTCACTTTGCCCTTTGGTTTGGCAAAAATATGAGAAAAAAAATCTTGCTTTGCGATGATGACGAAGGCGTCGTGGAAGTGGTTAAAATCGTTTTGGCCGAGAAAGGCTACGCCGTTGAAGTATTGTATGAGTGTGGGGAAATCGATAAACAGGTTAAAAAAATTAAACCGGATTTGATTATCCTGGATTTATGGATACCGGAAATCGGCGGCGAGCAGGCAACCAGGGTTTTGAAAGCCGACCCGGCCACCAGGAATATTCCGATAATCATCCTTTCCGCCCATCATGATACCGAAAAATTGGCCAAGGCAGTGGGCGCCGACGCTTTTCTCAAAAAACCTTTCGATATCACCGTCTTGGAAAACATCGTCGGCAAACATTTGCGATAATCCGTATGATTAAAACATTTAAACAAAAAACCCGTTTGGAGTGGAGAATTCTTTGGCCGATCATCATTCTGGTCCTGATTTCGTTTCTAACACTGGTTTGGTCTATGGGTTATCTGTTGGCCAACGAAGAGTTCATTAAAAATGATATCAAAAGTCATACCCTGGAAAAGGCAATTGACCTCTATAGCAATATCATCAACCAAATATTTATCGTCGATATCTTCATTACCGTCTGCGCAATTTTATTGCTGATCGTTCTTTTCAACTACTTAAAAAGAACCATCACCGAACCGATCGTTTCTTTATCGAAGGCAACGACGGCCATTGCCGACGGCAATTTTAAGATCGATATCCCGACGCCCGGAAACGACGAATTGGGTCGGTTGGCCACTAACTTACGGGAAATGAAAGACAAGCTTTATTCGTATTACCAAGATCTTCAGAAAGAGGTCAAAAGCAAAGAAAGGGAACTGGATAAAAGTAAGGAAATCGAACGCCGCAAAGACGAATTCATCCACTTGACCAGCCACGAACTGAAAACTCCGGTAACGACCATCAAAGCTTTCAATCAACTTCTCGAACGTTATTTCACGGAAATTAAAGACAAAAAAGCCATGGATTATTTGGTGAGGATGGATAAACAAATCGAGCGTCTGACGAGACTCATCAATGAACTTTTGGATACTTCAAGGATCCAGTCGGGTAAACTTCAGCTTAACGAAGAAAGATTTCCGCTTGATGAAATGGTCAATGAAACGGTCGAAGATATGCGCTCAATCGTCAGTCATCATAAAATAATTCTTAAAGGAGGGACAAAAGCGTCGGTTAAGGGTGACCGTTACCGTTTAAGCCAGGTACTCATCAATTTATTGAATAATGCCGTCAAATATTCGCCCGGCACCGACCGCGTTGTCGTCAAGCTGGATAAGCAAGACCACCAGGCAACTATCAGCGTTCAGGACTTTGGTATCGGTATCCCCAAGAGCGAGCAAAAAAAAATCTTCGAGCGGTTTTATCGGATACAAAATGAAAAAAATCCTTCATTTCCCGGTTTGGGTTTGGGTCTTTATATTGCGGCAGAAATCATTAAGCGTCACGGTGGAGAAATCGGGGCGGAAAGCAGCGGCCGCGGCTCAACTTTTATTTTCACCTTGCCGGTAGCCTAAATTTTGTTATATTTATACTATTAACAATTAATAAAAATTATGGTGAATAAAACCAAGACTTTCGGTTTGGGCATTATTTTAGGTGCGGTTTTGGGCGGCATCGGCGCGTTATTTCTTAATCCCAAAACCGGCAAAGAAAATCGGGAGGCGGTCGCCAAGAAACTGAAAGAACTGAAAGCGTTAATTGAAAAGGGAAAGTATGACGAAAAAGTCAGGGAAATTTTCGGCGAAGTGACGGCCCAGACGAAAAAAATGTACCTGAGCGTCCGGGAAGAACTGACGACCCGATTAGCCGATTTACACGAGCGTATAAGCGAAATCGATAAAGATAAATATCTTGATTTGGTCGATAATGTCATGAAAGAGGTGAAAAAAGAAAGCAAGTATTCGGAAAAAGTCATCGGAAAACTGAAAGATAATTTGGTTGAGGATTGGAAAAAAGTGACAGGTTAAAAGGCGTCGGATAATATTCTTTCCGCTTTATCCATACTCATATTTTATGACAAAGATAAAGATGAGAATCAATAGGTTTATCGCCAGAAGAATTAATTGTAGTTTTCTTGATTCTTACCATTTCCGCTCGATCGTGAAACAATGGTAACGCAAAGAGATCAGGTTAGATTTTCTTTAATGAAGTTTATTAATTCTTCTGCCAATTTTACTGCTTCTAATGCATATTTTTTAGTGACAACAGGGTAAAAAACAGGATAACGTGTCTCAATTGCATACGGTGTAAGTTTATCGGCATTCACTTTATAAGAATTGAATTCAGGGTTAATTTTTTGGCAAAGTAATATTAATTGTCCAAGATCATGACTGCGAGGAGGCTTATTATTATAATAAGTTAGAAATCCTTTTAAATATTTTTCAACCGCCTGTTGAGCGTGAAAAGAGATTAGTGAATAAAACTTGTCTTCTTTTAATCCGACTTTTGCGTAAGCCAAATCATCGTCAGCAACTTTGAACCATTCATAAGCTAATTTTTTATTGTTTTTCATAAACAATTTTACCGGTGGAGATAATATCCTGGATAAAAAAATCTCCTAAGCTTTGGCGTTTTTCAAATTCTTCTGGGGTATAGACCAGGAAATCACACGGTATATTACGTTCAATTAGAGAGGCAAGTTTTTGCGTTCTTTTTATTCTGTCGTCTTTCGTCTCTTTAATAATGAAAAAATCAAGATCACTGTTTTCATTTGCTTTTTCTTTAGCAACCGAGCCATAGAGGATAACTTTTAGAGGTTGGTATTTTTCTATGATTTGATTGGTGATTTTATCCAATTCTGATTTAATTTTAAGACTCATATTTATATTTTATCATAAAGATAAAGCCGGCAATCAACAGGAAAAATCCGATGAATTCAAGGTATTGCGGCCAAAAGATAATGGTTAAATTAGTTAAATTGGTTGAATCGGTTGAATTAGTACCTGATTTAACCGACTTTGACTGATTTAACTGATTTTGACCGATCTTCCACCCGTTCGCCCAATTGTTAATAAGCACATGTTCTTTGATTTCTTTACCGAAAAGAAAAGGAAAATTGACGGTAAAAAAGTTTTTATTACTCACATAATAAGCCTTCCAACCGCTATTGTAAGATTGAGATAAATAAAGTAGCTGATTGCCTGTGTTTACGGCTGCGCTATATAAACTGGAATTTATTTGATTTATTTCGATTGAATCAGAATTACTATCGGGTATACTTTTATATTGTTGGTCATTAACGAGCTTAAGGTTTTTTAAAAACTCAAACGGAATTTGATAAACTTGAATTTCTTTCAGGATATTTGTTACTTTTTCCGTGCCTTCAGAGAGATTGTCCATATATATCGTATAACCTAGTCCGAATTTGTCTTTTGGCGGTTGAATCAAATAATAATCTTGCGATAATCCATCATTATTGAAATATGTTTCAATATCGGGTTTTTGCGTAGTTTCGTTGTAAAGATTAAAGAAAAAACCTCTTTGCTTATCTGATTGAGACTTAATTTTAATTAAATAGCCAAGATTATGAGAAAGGCCAGGAAGATTAAACTTAACACAATTATGTGAGTTCCGGGAAGTTAATTCCAATTCACTTTTTCCTTGATTATCCGGATAATCAATCATAGCGATACCTTTGGAATTTTTATCACAAGCGTTGTTGATTAAATCACTAAACGAATCTTTTTCGTAAAAGAGCGACAGTTTTTTATTTAAGACAAAAGTTAAGACATTTTTATCATTACCAATAAGATTATGATTTATGTTTGTCTTTGAATTGGTTGGAGAATAAATCAATTGGCCATTAAGATAAATTTGCGGTTCGATTAAACTTTTTTTTCCCAGATCGGGATTATTAAATACCTGGAATTCTTCATTACCAATATTAGGGATAACAAGGAATTGATTATTGAGTTGGTTTAGTAATTTACCTGATAAATATAAGTTATTTTCATCTTCTGTAATTTGAAATCCAATATCTTTAGAGTCTTTACCGGTGAATAAAGAACGGAACGGAAAATAAATATCATATGAATTATTATTGTCGGTTATATAGTCGCTGTTTTTCTCATAAGCAGTGTCCTGGTTGTTATAAGAATATGCCGGTCCAATATTAATCAGATGGTTTCTTATACCGACGAAATTATTTAAAGATTGATTCGAGTCAAGTTCATATATTGAAATCTTCCCGAATTTTCTCAATAGTTTTATTCCGGTTGTTTGGGTCAGTAAATTTTCATAATCTTCATAAGTAAATTTTTTTCCTTGGGTAAGAACGATATTTTTATCCAAAAAAACATAAGTAATGTCATATTTTTTAAACACGTTAAATAAAGTTTGGCTATTTTTCGAGTAAATTGCTTGTTCCAGTTCCCAATAAAAGTTTTCATTCTTGTCACTCCAAGGTGTAAAAGCCAAATCGGTTATTGGTTGCGGAATCCCATACCAAACAAATCCTGATCCGATTGTACCCCAATCAGGTTGCATCCAGGCCCAATACCACGGGATTGGCAAAGAAGCGATTCTGGTTTTGGGATTTTCTTGACTGAAAAAATTAAAAGTTCGAAAATAATCTTCAGGTATCTGTACGGCAAGGTTTTCATAAAAGAAATGACGGTTAAATGACGGTTTGGTGTAGGAAAAAACAGCGCAGAGCAAAATAATTAAAGTAATTGGTTTATACTGCTTCTTTAAAAAAGAAACAATTTCTGTCAGGCCGATTATTAGCATGATCGTATAAGAAAATACGTAAACGATTGAGAATTTCGTAAAAACAAAACGAAAAATTGTACTAAAAAGGGGAATTGTTTTGCGCAAGAAATCGGATACGTTGGAAATTAATGGAATATCCGTACCCATCATCAAAACGGAAAATAAATAGAGAAAGACAAATCCGTAATATTTTTTTCGGCGGCGCTTAAAAATAAAATATACACCGGTAATTACCAACAAAAACATTAGCCAGGCAGTTACAAAAAATTGCGGTTTTTGGATATGATCCAACCATGGCAGCATCATGAATTGATAATTACGAGTTTTATAATTGTAATATTTGTAATCGAGAGGAATTCCTTTTACCAAAGCGACACTGGTAATGTTACCGAACTTTTTGTTACGGTAAAATATATCATTCGATGACATTTGGAAATTTTTCGATTCGGTGATGATTTTAGAATTGGTAAGAGTGGAATAAAAGAATGGGATACCCCAAAAAGCATTGGTAAAGAAAATAACGATTAAAATAAGAATATATCTGGAAGCGTTAGTAAAACCATGGGTGACGTAATTGACTGTTAAATAAATCAAAAAAGAAAAAAGAAAAACTAAAAAGACAGTAGGAACATGGGCTTGGCCGGTTGCGAGGAGAGAAAATATAAATAATAATATTAAATCTTTTCTTTTCCCATGTTGGATGAAAATAATCGCCCAATAAAAAATCCAAGGTAAAAAAGCAAAATGAACCAGGAAGACTTCAAACGGAAGAAAAAATTGCTGAATAGTGCCTAAATTAAATTGATAAATTATAGCTCCGATAAACGCAAGTGTTTTACTAATTGTCTTGTTTTCTTTTTCTTTAATTAATGAACAAAGCATATACATACCGATCCCGCCAAAAAAATGCATGGCAAAGATGTAAAACCAGCGGATTAAATTAAGCGGTAGAAAAAAAGATAGGATCAAGCGCTCGAAATCATTGATTAAATTGGCTGCGTGTGACATACCGTCAATCAAGCCTAACCCTCTGTATTCCTGCCAAATGGCAAAAAAATCACGCTTAATATTCAAGCCGAAATTCAATTCCGGATAAAGATTGTCCCAACCGACCAAGAAACTGTCAGGGACATAATTTTTTATAAATAAGATAATTTCGATTGTGAGGATTAATAAAATCGGCCACCATTTTTTAATAAAAATAATCGGATTAATTTTATTAGTTCTGAACATAAAAATATTTTATCAGGTTCTTAAGTAGCTGGAGCGGGGAGAGTTAGCTTGACTGAAAAGATTGCGAATTTCAAAAAGAGACGGTTTATTAATTCCTTTTACTAATTTATAAACGGGGACGATATATTTTTCAGGAATGATTTTAACAATAATGATTTGGACAAACAATAAAAACCATCCTTTAATTGTCGGACGATAGCCGAATTTATTTACGGCTTCAAATCGGATTTGAATTGAATTGGAGAATAACTTTTTTGGATTTTGTAAAGAAAAATTGTTGCCGTGGATTCTGTAGTAATGTAAGGCATCAGGCAAATTATAAAATTCACCATAATTTAGCCATTTTAAAAAAGTGTAGTAATCGTCATTCACTCCCCAAACGTTTTCATAAATATGGTTTTTGGAAGGAAGTAATGATTTTCTTATCATAATTGAAGGATGAAGAATCGGGTGAAAGATAAAATACTCCCTGTAAATATCTTTTGGTTTGGTTGGAAAATTTTTCATTCCGACAATCGTGTCTTTGGTGTCAATAACTACTCCTTGAGTGCCAAGAACAATTGTCTTTGGGTGTCGTTCCATGAAAATGACCTGTTTTTCTATTCTTTGCGAATGGGCAATATCATCGGCGTCCATTCTGGCAATATATTTCCCTTTCAATTTATCGAAAACCGCATCCATGGCGCCATTACCTGCCGCGTTAGTATTTTTTCTTAGTTTGACAATTGAGGTAATTTTTTCAGGATAGCGTTGGGCATAATTTTTGATTATTTTCCATGAATTGTCGGTAGAATGATCGTCGACGATTATCAGTTCATATTTTCCATATGTTTGTTTTACGATGCTGTCGATTGCCGCCTCAAGATATTTTTCGGCATTATAAACAGGCATAACAATGGATACTAATGGTTTCATAAGGATATTATTTTTAATGAACTACCGATTAATAATCCGTGTGGTCGTCTCTGACGAACTGGAATGATGCACCATTGTCATTAGCTGCTTCATCAGCTTTGATAAAAACCCATGCTTCATTGCCGGCGTTTTTAGTGGGTGCTAACTTAACATAAAGTACGTTTTGTCCTTTAAAAGCGACTTCGGTACCTTTTTCAAAGCTGGTCGAATCGTTTCCGGCAGTATTTTGCCAGATTTCGACTCCGGCGCCTTTGATGATTCGGATCATTTGGCCTGCCGGTAAGATTAATGGCGCACTAAATGCTTTTCTTTGTTCTTTTGGCGGCAGAGCCGGTTGATATATCCACATGCTTCCGTCAGGCTTTACTTCGTATACAAAACCATAGGGGTCATCTTTGAATTGACCGGTTTTTTGATCGATTAAAAACTGATTATAACCGCCCGGATAATATTCGGAGGGAAAAAATCGGCTTTCACCGTTTACTTCATCCTTGTAATATTCTTTTCCACCAAGGGTGAAGGCGACGTTTTCCGGTTTATATTTTTCGACAGGTACTAAAGAAATGCCGGTGGCGGCGGATTCATTACCTTTAATGGCTAACCATGCTTCGTTACCTTGATTTTCAGTCGCTGGAATATTTAAGTTAGGAATATTTTGGGTATTTGCCAATAATTGGCCTTTTTCCCAGGCGGTTGAATCATTGCCTTTTGTATTAAACCAAACCCTTGCTTCTGAAGATTCAAGCGTATAATTTCCGGTTTGAGCAACGATCGCAACGTCAAAAGCTTCTCTGGCTTCCGGATTTTGGGGAAACCAAAGTTGGCGGTAAGTGCGGTCGACGGAATTGTAAGCAACAGCATACGGATCCTTTTTTCCGTCGAAACGGTTGGAATGGAAAATGACACTGCCTGCAGGTAATTCTTCTCCGTCAAAGATTACTTTATCAGTGGCAACTTCGGGGGAGGGAGTTTCTGTGGCAATAATGGTTGGAGAATCACTGCCTACATCTGTTTTACTACCAACTTGAGCTTGGAGAGTGGCAATTTGAGCTCTTAATTGTCCGACTTCCGGGTCGGGAGTTGGAGGAAGACAAGCAGCTCCAAGGAAGCCTATTCCCGCTTGGGCCATTAGACGAAGAAAACCCCTTCGCGACATTCTACCTTGTTCAATTGGTTGTAAAGCATTTTTGTTTGCCATATTTTTTAAATAAATTAATAATATAATCTAACTTATAATAATGTATAAACTAAATTTAATTTGTCTATAGTTCGCTTGAGGGCAATATTTCGTTAATTATCCACAAGCCGTCAACAATATCCTTTTTTATAATACTATCAGGCTTTTTTTCTAATTAATAATCCGAAGCCTAATGCCAATATTTCTCCGCTTAACAAGGCAATTCCCAATTCCGGTCCGGTGCTTGGGATATTCGGGGGAATAACTGCGCCCTTTAAAGGTATCTTTGTTGGCACAGGAGCAGCCGCCGCGGCCCTTTCGATACAAAATTGGGAATAACTGGAATCATCCGCCGGATCGTCGGCGTGGGCTTCGGCCCGGTTGAGTTCGCAGAATAAATTCTTATCGGACGGAAAAGTATTTTCGGCATTGACGACCGTCGTGATGTAAAAAATCCTTTCCTCATTGGGCGCAAACGTTCCGGCGTCGAAAGAGATAATCCGGTTGGCGCCGTCAAAACTCCCCGGTCCGGCCGAAGGAGAAATATGGGGGGTAATAAAGTCCCTAACCGTGACATGCTGATGAATATTGGATGTATTCTTGATTCTTATGCGGAAATTGACGTCGTCTCCGGCGTGGAAGCGTGGGTCGGTCGGCGAGAGGTTATTGACGTAATTCAGGGTTGTCGGGTCGCTAGCTTTGGCGGCCGGCATGCCGACTTTTTTTTCAATCATGATTGAGATCGATGGAGGAGGAGGTCCGTATTGGTCAGCGAAAGCAACATTGCCGGTAAGTAGCAAGTAACAAGTAGTTAGGGCTAGAAACGCCAATAATTTTTTCATGATACGTATTATACTATAAGGCTAAAGATAAAGCAACTATAGGTTATAGCAATATTATAATCAGATTTTAGGATATGTCAATAGTAAAAGAAATCGGTAAGAAGTCGGGTATAATATCGTATGAAACTTAACGCCAAAGAGTTAAGGACGGTCAACGAGGCGGAAGCGGAAAAGCACGTTAAGGACCTCAAGCGGCGGCCACTCTATTTCATCCTCGAGAATATATATGATACATATAATATCGGCGGCTTGTTCCGTTTAGCCGATGCTCTCCTGGTTGAAAAAATCTATTTGTGCGGGGAAATGGAAATCCCGCCAAACCATAAAATCAAAAAAGCGTCAATCGGCACTTATAAAATAGTTCCATGGAAATATTGCGTTTCAGCTAAAGAAGCAATAGAAAAGTTGAGAAAAACTAATGCGGAAACTGAATCCGTAAAATTTTCGTCTCGACTTAACTCGCCAGATAGCCTATCTGGCTCAAACAGAAAGTCTCGAGAAAATTTTCCTTCTTCAGTTTCCAACAAACTAAAAATAATCGCGGTTGAACAAGATAAGCGGGCGGTGGAATATACAAAAGCTAATTATTCTTTTCCTCTTGCCCTGATTTTCGGCAACGAAACTTACGGAGTGCTGCCCGAAACTCTGGATCTTGTCGATCAAGTCGTGGAGATTCCGATGTGGGGTATCAATAAATCCCTTAATGTCATCGTCTCCGCGGCAATCGTCAGTTATTTTGCTATTGGCAAGATGTCTGGAGCCTGAAGTGGGAATCGGACCCACACTCTAGCCCTTACCAAGGGCTTGTTTTACCACTAAACTATTCAGGCAAACAATTTTAAATTATAACATTAGTTTTATATTTTTTGTCATTCCCGGCTTGACCAGGAATCTATAATAATTGTATTATCAAAATAGATTCCCGTTTTTACGGGAATGACAATGAACTAAAATGATTAATTTAGATAATCACAACTGGAGATTGGAAATTGATCTTCAGGGCGGGAGAATTAATAAACTGTGTTATCAAGACCAAATCATTCTTGGCAGCTTCGACCGGGTAGATGGTAAAAAGGGGAATACCCATCTTTGCTTGCCCAACTTCGGCGCCGAAGGCAAAAAGTTTGATCTTCCTTTTCATGGACCGGCCAGGAATGAAATATGGAAAATCATCAAACAATCAAATAATTCCTTGACCATTGTTTGGGAAATGCTGCCAACGGAAAAATATCAGGGAAATTTATTAATCGAACAACAATTCACCATTGAAAAAGATTTCAAACAGACAATCGGCGTTATGAACCGGGGAAAAACCGTACCGGTAAATATCGGTATCCACAACTATTGGAATACGCCTCACGGATGGAGGAATACATTGGTGAACGGCGTCAATGCGACCGAAGGGATTGAAACAAACGGTTCGATTAAAATCAAGAATGAAAATGAAATAATTTTTCCCGGTATGAGACCGATTATTTGGCAGTTGTCAGGTTTTAACGATGCGGTTTTATGGACCGGATTCAAAAAAGAAAGGGAGAAAATTATCTACGATCAGCAATATGCCTGCATCGAACCGGTTATCGGGTATAATAAAAATTATTTTGGCAGTGAACAAAGTCTTCTGGGGCCGCATCAATCCTTTAGCGCTTCTCAAAGCATAAAGATGAAATCATTCTATATGATATCATGTTGATATACATGAAAAAGTTTTTCATGATTTTTTTATTGATTGCGATTGCGGTGTTTGGTTATCATTACTTCTTTAATCGTCAGGAATCTTTTATTACTCCTTTAAAGGTTAAAGAAAAACCGCTTAACGCTTATACGTTTGAGAATCTCAAAAAAACCAAATTCCCGAAAAGCGCCATTGAAATTGGCCGTAATGTTGGTGAAACCGACGAATATTTTTCGCAAATGTTTTATTATCCGGTGCCGCAGACGCCAGGCGGATCAGTTATGAAAAAAGTCAGCGGTTTAATGAATATTCCTAAAAAATCAGGAGTTTATCCGATCGTGGTCATGTTTCGTGGCTACGCACCTTTGGAAACGTATCGGTCGGGGATCGGGACGCAACCCTTTGCGGCGGCGCTGGCTAAACACGGATTCATTACCCTGGCGCCGGATTTTTTAGGCTACGGCGAGTCCGACAGTGCGGCAAAAGACGCCTTCGAAGACCGCTTCCAGACTTATACGACTGCCCTTGCGCTTTTATCATCTTTGTCGACGTTAAACAGCGGTTTGGAAGCAAGTTATTCCGGAACGATCAAGGCCGATACGGCCAAGATCGGTATTTGGGGCCACAGCAACGGCGGACACGTTGCGCTTGCCGCATTGGCTGTCAGCGGCGTATCGTATCCGACCGTATTGTGGGCGCCCGTTTCCAAATCTTTTCCTTATTCGATTCTGTATTATACCGACGAGTTTGACGATCAAGGAAAAGCTTTGCGTAAAGCATTGGCTAAATTTGAAGTCGATTACGACACTGAACTTTTTTCTCCGTTCAATTATTATCGTTGGATAAAAGCACCTTTGGAAATCAATCAGGGAGAAGCCGATCAGGAGGTGCCCTTGTGGTGGTCGGATGATTTTGTTGCGGCTTTGAAAAAATTCGGTATCGACGTGAAATATCTGACTTATCCGGGAGCCGATCATAACCTGTTGCCTTCGGCCTGGTCAAGCGCCGCAACAAACAGCATCGTATTTTACGATGAATACTGCAACAAACAATAAACCCGCTAAATCACGCTTGACATTGTTTTCGAAACTGCATATAGTTATTGTAATTTTTTATAAAAAATTATATGAAAAAACAATTCGATTTGATTCTTGCGGGCGGATTAGTCGCGACCGGCCGCGGAATTGAGCGGTTGGATGTTGGCGTACGGAAAGGAAAGATCGCCGGCGTCGGGAAGAATTTGCCAACCGGAGCCGGGGAAGTAATCGATGCCCGCGGCAAATATCTTTTGCCCGGCGTGATCGACGTTCATATCCACCCGGTTTATCTTGACAATGTGGGCGATTGTTCGGAAGTGGCCGCTTACGGGGGGACAACGACATTGCTGCATTTTGCTTATGCCCGTACCGGCGAAAGCTTGGTTCGTGAGGTGAAAAAAATGATGAAAGATTGTCTGCGGACATCGCGCCTCGATTTCAGTCTGCACGGCGGACTTTTCGAAGCGGCCAAACAGGTGCCGGAAATACCGGAGGTGATGAAAATGGGCGTGAAGACATTCAAATTTTTTTTGGCATACATGAAGCAGGGTTGGTATACCGACGATTACCAACTGACCAAAGCGATGGATATTCTGGTCAAGAATGGGGGAATGGCGATGATCCATGGCGAAAACGGCGGCGCGATCGATTTTTTGGAAGATAAATTTTTTCCCAAGCCAAGCTCGCCGGCAACAAACTTTAATCTATCCCGGCCGGCCGCCTTGGAGGAAGAAGCGGTTTTCCGGGCGATCCGCATTGCCGAGGTAACGGATTGTCCGCTTTACATTGCCCACGTGACAACCGAGCGGGTTTTGAAACACATCTGCCGCGCCCAGGCCGAAGGTCAGAAAGTTTACGCCGAGACCTGTCCGCAATATTTGAATTTGACCGAAGAAATCATTAAAGAAAAAGGCGCGCTTGCCAAGATCGGGCCGCCGATAAGAAGCAAGGCTGACAGGTTGGCTTTATGGCGGGCGCTTCGCGACGGTGTACTGAATGTCGTTTCATCCGATCACGCACCCAAAACCAAAGACGTCAAAGGAAATTTCCTGGAGCAGGGTTTCGGCTCACCGCAAATCGAGACGGTGCTGCCTTTAACCTATGACGAAGGCGTAAATAAAGGCCGCATCAGCCTTGTCCGTTTGGTTCAGGTACTTTCGGAAAATCCGGCGCGGATTTTCGGTTTATATCCGCGCAAAGGGACGATCGCGGTCGGGAGCGATGCCGATTTGGTTGTCTATGATCCAAGCCGGGAATTTACTATCAAAAAAGAAAACCAGCATTCGCACGCCGGCTACACACTCTACGAAGGCCGGACGGTTCTCGGTTGGCCCATTGCTTCTTTCCAGCGCGGAGAAAAAATTCTTTGGGAGGGGAAAATCGTGGCCAAACCCGGCCGCGGCCGGTTTTTGCCGACCTTAAAAACCCATAAAGAGCCGATAGCCGTTTAGAATAATCTTTTTAATACCACTCCGCTATCAAATTTCTATATTTGATAGCTTTGTTAGGTATTATACCCAACGTAG
>Ga0172371_10002012_pt1 | contig 32433 bp, 29 predicted proteins | sample Lak12m_FD_114543 | JGI IMG/M metagenome (GOLD analysis project Ga0172371, IMG submission 114543) | Freshwater microbial communities from Kabuno Bay, South-Kivu, Congo - kab_022012_12m | ecosystem: Environmental > Aquatic > Freshwater > Lake | place: Democratic Republic of the Congo: South-Kivu...
AGGATGTGGTTGACGCGTCCAAGCTGAAGGACGGCATCATCCGCGGTAAGATTGACGGCCAGTGGCTGGACCTCAAGGTGGTCGGCCTGCCCGAGGATTTCTGTACGTGGAACTTCGGCAAGCGCGCCGAGCAGCTCGCGATAATCAAGAAGATGATGAGCATAACCGAGGGCGCGATGGGCGGAATGATGAAGCCGGAGATATCCGGGCCGCACAACGCCATGGTCGCGAGCCACGGCATGAGGCGGAAGGATTCCGAGTTCGACATCAACAACGCGGTCAAGGGGACGGGCTGGCTGCCCAAGCCGGAGAGACTGCCGGAGATGATTACGCTCCTGAAACGGACCTGGAACGACTCGATGGAAAAGAAGCTGGCGTTCCTCGACAGCCTCTACACCAGGGCAATCGACGTCTTTGACCGGACCAAGCAGTCGTCGCTCGAGCTTTACTCACAACCAAACTTCGAGACGCATTCCTTTCTTAACCAGATGGTCGACCCGGGCGTTGCGGTCGTGTTCCTCGACCTGCCGAAATCGTACGAGCTGCGCTGCGTCGCCCAGATGCTTGACCCGAAAGACCCGGGCTTGTCGGAGTACGACAAGCAGGTGGTGGAGTACATCAACCTCGTGCACGACTACTTCCACGGACAGTCGCCGCGCCGCTCCATCGGCGTCATTTACCATGTGGTCCAGGTGTTCGACAACTCGCCGGGGCAGATGCGCGGCCAGCGGGTTGTACCGCTGCTGCCGTAGTCCTGCCTGACTTATCGGACAGGTCAGATTGACAATCCCCCGCACGTCACTATCTTAGAGGGGATGCCCGAGAGCAAGCAGCTCGCCGTTGCCGCACCGGCCCTACCCGTGCCGGACGACGAGCTGGTACGAAGGGTCCAGGCTGGTAACACCGAGGCGTTCGAGGAGCTGGTGCGGCGCTACGAACGGAAGGTGTACAACATCACCTACCGGCTGATGGGCAACGAGCAGGACGCCAGCGAGGCGTTGCAGGACGCCTTCCTGCGCGCGTTCCGGTTCATCGAGAAGTTCCAGTTCAAGTCTTCGTTCTTCACCTGGCTGTACCGTATTGCGACGAATGTGAGTCTGAGCAAGCTACGCAAGCGGGACCGAATCGATACCGTCTCGATCGACCAGCCCGTCAACGAAGCTGGCGACCTGCCGTTTGAGATACCCGACATCAAGTACGGACCGGAGAGGCTGATGAAGCAGCGTGAACTGCGGGCCGCGCTGCAGAAGGCGGTTGAAGGACTCCCCGAGGACTACCGCTCGGTCGTAGTTCTCCGAGACCTTGAGGGGCTGAGCAATGAGGAAGTGAGCAAAGTACTACATCTTTCGGTGGCGGCAGTGAAGTCGCGCCTCCACCGCGGCCGGCTGGTGCTGAGAGAGAAACTCGCGGGATATGTGGAAACGGTCCCTACACCGCGTCCGGCTGGCGCTGGGAAGGCAATTGGCAAGAAAAGCGTGATGGAGCGCGTGTGAAGAAAAGAAAGAGAACCACTAGGAAGAGTCACGGGTGCACCACAGGCCGCGAACGGACTGCAGACAACGGAGCTCGCATGAGAAAACGCCGTGTCAAATCCAGCATGCGCTCCGAGTGCACAAGAGGCCGCGAGCTGATTGCCGAGTACATGCGCGGCGAGGCGGACACCGGGCGGACCCGCGAATTGGTGCTTCACGCACAGTCGTGCAGCGAGTGCGCTACCTTGCTTCGCAGCCTGAAGCGGCTGGTCCACTACTGCAGTCTGGAACCGGATCGCGAGATGCCGGTAGCAGTACGCCGGGAACTCTGGGTGACGATTCGGCGAGACGTGACTGCGGGGGATGCCGAATGTCGAGAGTGCGCGGATCTGCATGAGAGCATCGCAGGATACGCCTGCGGCGAGTTGGACGAGGAGGCGACGCGCGAACTCCTACAGCACCTCCAGTCGTGCCCTCAGTGTGCCCGGCTGCTGCGCAGCATGAGGTGGTTGGATCGTGTCATCAGAGAGCTGAGGCCGATTCCGGCCATGCCAGACATGCCGGATAATGTGCACAGCGGACTCTGGGAGACACTTCGCCGCAAGATAGCCAGTGATCAGCGAGCTGACTGAGGACAACCGGCTGGGCGGTCGCTCCAATACTGTCTAGCGCGTAGCAGGCTCGAACATGCGCGTTCTCGTGGCGATGAGCGGCGGAGTGGATTCGTCGGTCGCCGCCGCGCTGCTTAAGGAACAGGGCTACGATGTGGTCGGGGTCACCATGCGGTTGTTCGACGACGAACGCAAGGGCGAGGGCGGCCGCGGCTGCTGTGGCTTCGGCGGGGCGCGGGATGCGGCGAGGGTGGCAGCGACGCTCGGGTTTGCTCACTACACGTGGGATTTCCGCAGAGAGTTCGAGGCTTCGGTCATCGGCGACTTCTGCTCAGAGTACGGTCGCGGACGAACGCCCAATCCGTGTCTGCGGTGCAACGAAGTCCTCAAGTTCACCGAGCTACTGGGTCGGGCGCCGCAACTCGGTGCAGAGCTGATAGCCACCGGCCACCATGCCCGCATCGCGGCGCGGGACACGACCGGAAAACGGGGACTGTACCGCGCGTCTGCGCGCTCCGAGGGACTGTCCCCGCTTTCCGGCCCACCAACCTGGCAGCTCCTGAAAGGCATTGACGCGGCCAAGGACCAATCCTATTTCCTCTACGCCATGACCCAGCAGCAGTTGGGCAAGGTGCTGATGCCCGTCGGCGACTACACCAAGGCACGGGTGCGTGAAATCGCGCGCAGGCTCGACCTTCCGGTGGCGGACAAACCTGAAAGCCAGGACATCTGCTTCGTGCCGGACAATGACTATGGGGCTTTTCTCCGGCGGCGACGGCCAGACTTGTTGCGTGCCGGACCCGTACTGGACAAGTCAGGCAATGTGCTGGGTCAGCACCAGGGCATCGCCGGCTTCACGGTCGGGCAGCGGAAAGGCCTTGGCCTCGCCTTCGGCGAGCGCAGATATGTGACCAGGATTGACCCGGAGAAGAACGCGGTCGTGCTCGGAAACGAGGACGAGGCGCGTGGGCGCGTAGTCGAGGCCAGCGATGCCCGTTGGATCTCAGGTTCGGCTCCGGCTGAGCCATTCCGCGCCGAGGCCAGAGTACGCTACCAGGGACGGGGAGGCGATGTACTGGTAGAACCGCTTGACGAGGGACGGGTGCGGGTGACATTCGATGAGCCGCAATGGGCGCCCACGCCGGGCCAGGCCGTCGTGTTCTGGCAGGGCGATTGCTGCATCGGCGGCGCGACCATCGAGTCGGAATGAGGCGGGTGACGCCAGAGTATATGAAGAATGAGCAATCGCCAATTCCTCGTTCCCGTTAATACTAGACACAAGTAGGAAGACTGGTCATTTCCGCTATTGGGATTTGATTAGGAATTCGTCATTAGTGATTAGGAATTCTGCAAGGACCAAGGAGGCTTCATGTCCACAGTACTACTGCTGGTAACGGTTCTATCCGTGACTTCGCAGGTGGATTCGGTCGTGGTCTACCCACACCAGGTGTTGGTTGTACGCAACGCGAGTGTGACGGTGGCCGGTCCGGGCGAGCTTGTGTTCTCCGGACTGCCGGGCGCGCTCGATGACAACAGCGTCCGCGTCAAGGCACGTGGAATCCGCGTCGGCGAGGTTCAGGTCCGACGCGGGTATCTGGCCGAACCAACTTCGGAGGTCAAGCGCCTGCTCGCCCGCGTGCAGGAGCTCGAGGACGTGGGCAAGGGACTGGACGACGAAAACGCGGTGCTCAAAGCCAAGGAGGAGTTCCTGAACTCGGTGAAGCTCGGCGCCCCGCAGATCATCTCGAAGGAGCTGCAGGACGGCAAGGTGTCCACCGAATCGTGGCGCGGTGCGCTCGCCTTTGTCGGCGACGAGCTGATGAAGGTCAAGGCGCGTCAGGTGAAGCTCGCCCGCGAGAAAGACGAGCTGCAGAAGCAGCTCGATGCAGCCCGGCAGGAGTACAATGACGCCAAGGCAGCCATCGAGAACCGGAAGGAAGTCGCGTTCAACTACTCGGCCAACGCCGGCACCTATGAGGTCGAGGTCACCTATGCCGTGCCAAACGCCGCGGACTGGAGCCCGTACTACGAGCTTCGGGCAAACCCCGGCGACTCCAAGGTCAGTGTCGCCTACTTCGCCAAGCTGGCGCAGCGTACCGGAGAGGACTGGGACAACGTCCGCGTCGTGCTATCGACGACCACGCCCGTGCTCGGCAACACCGCGCCGCAACCGTATCCGTGGTACCTGTCTCTGGTCGAAGCCGAGCGGGCGGCCGCCAAGCGAATGGTGCTGCCGGCGCCCGGCGCCGCGTTGCGTGAAGGTGTCCAGACTATTACGGGTGGATTTGACGCGGAATATGGGGAGGCAATGCAGCCGGTTGAGACCGGCATATCGCTTCAGTACGTTATCCCGGGCCGGGTGAGCCTGAAGTCGGGCGAGCAAGCGAAGAAGCTCGGGCTGAAGCAGATAGCGCTCCCGGCCGGGTTCGAATACTACGCGCTTCCGCGTTCCGGGCAGCAGGCCTACCTCACCGGCAACATGGTGAACTCCAGCGACTTCGTGTTCCTCGCCGGCAACGGCAACACCTATGTCGGAGACGAGTATACCGGCTCAACCTGGCTTCCGAACGTCGCGCCGGGGGAGTCCACGCTCCTGAGCTTCGGTATCGATGAGCGCGTCAAAGTGAAGCGCGAGCTGGTCAAGAGCTTCAAGTCAAAGGGCGGACTCATGTCCAAGACCGTGAAACAGAGCTTCGCGTACAAGACCGCGGTTGAGAACTACACGCTGAAGCCGGTCAACATCAAGGTGGTAGAACAGGTGCCGGTCTCGCAGCAGGGCGAAATCAAGGTGACGGTCACCAAGGTCGAGCCCAAGTTCCTCGAAGAAGACAAGGACAAAGGGACCTACACCTGGAAGCCGACGATTGAGACCAAAGCCACGTTTACCATCGACTTCGAGTTCACCGTTGAATACCCGGCCGGGCGGCAAGTGCAGGGTCTCTTTTAAAAGGGGCGGGACCAAAATCGTGCGTCGAGTCGACCGCGCAGTGGGTAAGAACAGCGGACAATAGTCGGCTAGGCGGCAGAACCGCCCGCTCGACGACGACGCATTGTCAAGCCGCCCGGCGCTGGCGGCGTTCGGGAGGGGGCTCACAGTGTGGACACAGTCATCCTGGCACAAGCCTTGCAGCGGTCAGCCGAGGTAAGCAGGAGAATGCTATGAAGTCACTTGTGCGTCTCGCACCAGGTAAGCCTGAGGTCGTGCTTTATTGGACCGACCAGGATGGTACCGGCGGGCCCGCGCCACGGCTGCGACAGAAGAGACGCAGCCGGAGGGCATGGCTGTGGCATGAGCCGGAACCCCTCGATGATTGGGAGGACGATCCCGCTTTGATACATAGGAAGGGTTATGCCCTGCCACGTTGAGCGGCGCGGTCGCAGGTGGGCCATTGTTGACGGTGCGAGCGGCGAGGTCAGAGGAATGTCGGATACGAAGCACAAGGCCCAGGCTTCTTGTCGAATCCGCAACGCCGCGTTGCACGGCTGGAAGCCCACCCGTCAGCGGCGCTAGCTAGGTCACCTGCTCAGTTCGGCCGACCTCAAGCGTTCCGGCCGACCGCGGATTGGCCACTGAACCAGGAGACGTGTAACTTCACATGATACAAGTCAGGGCGCTGTCACGTCCGGCGTTGAAGCGAATTCCCGCGCCCGATGGAGCACAAGCCGGCTGTGGTTCGGCATGTATGTTGCACGTCAGAGCAGTGCTATTACCCGGGAGGCCAGCGTCCGATACTGGCCGCGAAACGGCCCACTGACGGATTCGCTCGAGCCCTCCCGGGTCTGGTTGGGGATGCAAAACAGGAGGTCAGATGAACCGCAAGATAGTAGTCGCGCTAGCAGCCGTGGTCCTCTGCATCAGCATTGCCGCAGCCGACCACCCTGATGGCTTCGGCCTCGGGTTGATGGGCGGAGACCCTGCCGGGCTGAGCCTGAAGGTCTACACCGGGTATCGCACGGCGGTGGACGCCGGCTTGGGCTACTCGTACTTCTACCGCGGGACGGCACTGTCCATCCATGCCGATGCGCTCTGGCACACCCGCAGCGTGGTCGATGAGGATGACGGCTATCTCCCTTTCTACATCGGCGTGGGCGGGCGCGCCAAGCTGCCTGCCCCGAACTGGCCCATGAGACTTGGGGTTCGGATTCCGCTCGGCGTCGAGTACGTCTTTCCAGCATTCCCGCTCGGGCTGTTCTTTGAAGTCGTCCCGGTATTCGATCTGACGCCTTGGAACGATTGGTGGGACGGTAGCAGCTCGATTGGGTTCCGCTATTACTTTGGCGGGTCTGACTAGGCCGTCACGCCGTAATCCGGAAGCAGGACGCACCGGCGGAGTGCAGGGGCACGATGCTCGGCGTGGCAACTTTCACAAATACGACACCGTGAGACAAGGAGCGACCATGAGTACAGCAAGAGCAGCGGACGAGACGCTTCACGAGGCGCTCGCCCATCTGAACGAGGCCGCGAAAGAGCGGAGCGAGGAAATCCAGAAGCTGATTGACGAGAAGTATACTCATCTGAGAGACGCGTTCGGCGGCGCCGCCCGGAAGTCGGCCGACTGGGTCAGGGAACAGGGCAGGGAAGCAGCCGGCGCCGCACAGGCGGTTGACAAGTCGGTCCGGCGCTACCCTTGGGCTTACGTGGGTGGTGCAGCCGCGACCGGGTTCCTCGTTGGCCTGCTGGTCTCGCGGCGCAAGTAGCCGGCGATGAATTTCATCATGAGGATGGCGTCGGGCCTCTTCGGTCGCCTCTTCGACACGGCCACAAGCATCGTGAAGTTCGAGGTGGCCGCGGCCTACGTGAACTGCGTCGCCAAGGCCCGCCAGGCCTTCATTGCCCTGCTCAGCCTCGCGGTCTCTCTGCTGCTCGCCCTTGCCGGTTTCTTGCTCATCCACGTGGCGGTCTTTGCCTGGTTGCCCTGGAGCATGCCGGTGAAAGCACTGGTGCTGCTCATACTTGGCATTGTTTATCTCGGGTGCGGAATGGCAGCCGCGCTTGTTGCCAGTTCTGACCGGACCTGGATGAAATTCGCGAGGGTCGACAGGATGCTGGCCGCCATCGCGCTACGCAGAGGTTAGCGACTTCGGACTCCGACGCGGGAGAATACTGAGGGCCGGCAAGGGTTACACGGTCCTGACTGCCGCCTAACGCGTCCAGAGAGGGAACAGGCATCCGCCTGTTCCCTTCTGTTGCTGCGTTACTCCGGAGCCAGCTACTGCGGAACGACTTCCTTCAGTGCGTATGGCCGTGGAACCGCCGGTGGCCTGCGTGCTTGCTTCACGCACTTGTTCGGCGTGCCCCAAATGCCGAACTTTGGGAGTTCGCAGGATGAGTCGGGCGACTGACCGTTCGAATAGGACGGGGCTTGGTCTTCCGCGGACTTCGGGCCATCTTTCCTGACTCAACTACTCACCTCCGAGTAGTCTGTCGATCCCCTGTATTCACCTGCTCAAGGCGGAGTCCATCCATGTACGTATGCTGATGCCTTTCTCCGCGGCGCCTGCCAGCAACGTCTTGTGCCGCCAGCCCCACTTGTACAGGCTGGCTGGCGGTTCCAGCGTGACTTTGTACCACAGGCAGGCTGCGAGCCACTCCTGTGCGGTCGTCCTCCCTTCGCCGAGATACGTGTAGACGCGCTTCACTTCGTTGGCTGGGTTGAACCCGAGATCAACGTATCCCAGGTCAAGTAGCAGTAACTGATGCGGCACGCGTCGAAGCCAGCGGTCGAGCCCGAGGGCGTAGCCGAAAAGGGTCTGGCCGAGCCTGGTTCCCTCCAGGCTCTTGATCCTGTCCGGTATCTCCCAGGTCAGGGTGCCGATTGCGTGGATGTACTTCTCGATATAGCGGAAGGAACTGTGGTGGCAGTCGGACAGGCCCCGTACGCCGTGGGCGATGTAGCCGCAGATCGTGTACAGCTCCTTCTTCTGCGGGTCCTCAATGCCGGCCAGGGCTTGTTTGAACTCGTCGCGGTAGTTGGGGTAGATTCTCGGCAGACCAGCCAGGCGCGAGACCTCGTCATCCAGCTTCTCGCCCTGGCCGCCCGGCTCAAAGCAGTTGCGACTGACCGCGGCGTGATCCTCATTGCGCTTGGTGAAGAACTCGAACGGCAGGAGCATCCGCGCAAGCATCAGGTTCTGAACCTGGGTCAGCTTTGACGGGTCGCCAAGCCACTGGTACGCGTGCTCAATGAAGGCCTGCGCATAGGGGTGTGCGGCGAGGAACTCCTGTTTGGCCTTGCCGGCCAGGAAGCCGCGCAGCACTTCCTCGATGAGCTTCATGGTTTCGACGTCGCCGGGCTGGGTGGTGCGGCCAGGCATTCCCAGCCAGCAGCCGGCGTGGAATGGCTTGGCCGGCAGCTCGCCATTGCCGATAGCGTTGAGGGCTTCGTCGATCGTGACGGGAATGCCGTTGTCACAGCACTGCAGGCTGGCGATGTGCTGGCGGATGCGCCTGGTCTTGTCGTCCAGCCGGCCCAGCCTGGCCTGCAGCGAGTTGACGTAACGGATCTCGTCGTTCCACTTGTCCGGCGCAGCATGGTTGAATCCCCACGCCGAGTACTTCATGTAGACGTTGCCGTCAGGGTCTGCCGAGTATGTCCGGTATTCGTCCGACTTGTGCGCCGCGAGGTCGGTCGTGCCCGCGTACCTCGCTTCAAAGCCTGGCTCCAGCAGTTCCTGCGGAACCAGTTCGTCCTTTGTTCTTGCGGTCATCGTTGCCTCCCGACATGCCTGGTCAGCCAGGCTCAGCAACGCAGCCGGCGGCCAATCTCTCTTCTGCTAGCGGTCGAGCGCTTGCAGGAGTTTCCCGACGTTGCCGATGGCCTCCTGCTCCATGGTCTTTGCCTCACCGATGATGCGGACCTTCTCGCCCGCGTCCATGTCCTTGTTGCTGACTTTCTCCAGCCGGGCTGCGATCTCCTTGTACCCCGACCCCAGCTTGCGGGCCTGCGACGCGACCTTGCCCTGCCTTTGGGCGAGTTCCTCGAACCAGGCACCGGCCATGGCCCGGCACTCGGACCAGACCGTCGCGTTCCACCAGCTTCCGTGGCTGGCGCCATGTCCGGTTTCCACGGCCTTGGCCCAGTTGTCATAGGCTGCCGGCCCCATCCCATAGTGCTCGAGGCTGTGGTTGCCGGGATTGCGATGGAGGTCGAGTGCGTAGCTCAGGCTGTCGCGGATGACCTTGGCTTCGTCCGCTGCCGGTGCCTTCTGGAACGCCCAGAACGTTGCATGTATCTCTTTGCCGAACTCCGCCCAGGTGCCATACGACAGGCCCGGCGGCGTCGTGTCGCAACTCGCACACCACGGTTGGGCCAGGAGCAACCGGCTGTCGTCGTAGCCGTAGATGAGTTGGTTGTCCATGTTACCGACAGCGCAGGGATGCCCTTGGTCGAGGTGCTCGCGGACCTTCCGCTCGACTGCCGCGCGTTCCTCCGGCGTGCTGCCGTTGTGGCAGAATCCGAGTTCAGTTATCTCCAGCCCCAGGTTGCGAACCAGCGGGTAGAACTCGCCGTACTTCCAGCAGTAGGGACCGCTCGGGCACAGTTGGTCGTTGATGTTCATGAGGAATGCGTGTCCGGAGCCGCCGAAGACAGCGGCCGCGCTCTTGTCGCCGCCGTAGTAGTCGAGCGCGCCCTTCACGACTCCGACCAGGCAGGTGTTGAACGGCGGTTGTCGGAGACTATCGAGCTTCTTCATTCTGTTCCTTTCGAAATAGGGTCAGCAGGCAGTCGTCCGGTCGGCCTGCGACCTTCGGCCTGATTATGACACGGGTGCAAGCTGACGTCAAGAGCGTAGCCGGTACGCCGGACGCCGTGAACCGTGGCCGGTCACGAGTCGGTCGCATCGGGACGCCAGAGTGCGGTTGACAGTGAAGCGAGACCCGGCGTCGGGGACGAGGGCGCTTTCGGAAGGCGAAGAGGTCAATTCGCTCGAACACGGCCTTGTCCGCCGCCCGCGATCGGCAATGCCGCGCGAGGCGGGCGAACCCAAACGCGGACTCCTCGTCGCTGAGTTCAGCCACATCGAACAGAGCCTTCTGCCGAATCTTGGCAAGGTAGGCACGCGGAGAGGGCGCTATCATCTGGCGAACGGCCCGGTGCACGACCAGGCGAAACCCGGCCCGCTTCATGACTGCCATGACTCCCTCCCTTCGCGGCAGGCGGCGCTGACATGTCTGCCTGGCGCCCGGGAAGAACCGGAGGTAGAGGTAGGAGCCCATGTTCTCGATGGTAGAGTTGCGGATGCACACGACTCCGTCGGGCGCGATGACCCTTTGCAGCTCCTGGGCAGCCCGGGCCGAATCTCGCAGGTGGTGCCAGGCCTGCGACATGAACACCACGTCCGCTTGACCGTTCTTCAGTGGAATACGCTCCGCGCTGCCCCGGCGGAATACTACCGACTCCGGCACGTCTCTCCGTGCCTGCGCCAGCATCGCCGCCGAGGGGTCAACGCCAATCGCCGCTGCGTCGAATCGCCGGGCGAGCGGCCCGGTGAACCTGCCCGTGCCGCATCCGAGGTCGAGGATAGTCCGGACTCTCTTGTCCCGAAGCGAGCGCGCGACTTCCTCAAGCCACAGTCTAAGCGTCTGCCTCGGTAGGCTCCGCGCTTTCACATAGGTGGCCGGACGCACGATGCGGGCGTAGTCCTTTCTCCGTGCTCGAATCACGCGATAGCGCCCGTTCTCGTCGGACGGCCGCAGCGTCTGGATGTCTGGTTTCGCTTTGAGCATGCGGGCCGCTGCTTGCGGCCGGTCATCAACTCTGCCCGGACGCCGTGGGTTTGGTTGCCTGTTGGTGCGCAGTCGGGGCGGGCCCGGTCTTGCCCCAGCCGAGGAATTCGTGGGTAAGGAGCATTATCACGCCGGCCACCGCAAACGCGTCCGCGAGGTTGTAGGTGTACCAGCGAGTGTTGCCGATGCCCATGTCGATGAAATCCACGACCGCGCCGAGCCGGATCCGGTCAATGAGGTTGTTGCTCGCGCCACCGCCGAGTACGAGGCCGAGTGCGATGCCGGTCCAGCGGTCCGGGCTGCGCCAGGCAAACCAGATGACGAGCAGGACGACCACGGCCGGCAGGGCATAGTGCATCCAGAGTGGCCCGTAGGACATGCCGAAAAGCCCCCGCTCGTTCATCGTCAGCGAGAAACGGAGCGCGTCGCCAAACACCCGGTCCGCGATGTGCGGCACCTCGTACTTGAGGATGAGCAGCTTCGATACCTGGTCGAGCGCGAGCGCGAGCACGGCGCAAACGACAAACCAGAAACGCGGTCCCCACACAAAGCGTTTCATACGTGAATCTCGCCCGGCGTCCCGAAGCCGGTTCCCGGTTTCTTCTGGACGACTTTGACCGGCATGGTGCTCAGCCGGAAGAGAACCCGGCCACGACGCCAGAGCGGCCACCATTCGTGAAGGTAAATCTGCACCGGCCGCCACATCGCGACCCAGCCAGTTATGGTCAGGCTTTCGCGCAGAAGCCCAGCCCACGCCCCGGTAACGTGCCCGAGCACCAGGTTGCGTACGGCCAGACAGCCGGTGAGGAACGCGAGGCCGATGAGCAGGCTGGTCCGGCCGTCGTCCATCATCCGCCGGAACGCCAGCCGGTTCAATTTCGCCCGGTAGCCGAAGAAGTTGTGAACGGCCTCGGTCATCCAGGCAGTCGGGTCCTCGGCCGGCATGTGTTCGATGTGGATGGTCAGCGATAGTGGGTCGTGATGCGAGTACTCCTGGGCCCAGTTCAGGATGAACTCCTCGGCGTCGCCGTCGAGGTCTCTATCCATGAATGGCGATGGGTCCATCGAATTGAAGAGCTGGTTCGGCTCGTGCAGCTCCAGCTCAATCCTACCTTTCATTCTACATCATAGCGGCAGGCAGGACATCCGGCAAGGACAGCCGAAGAGCCGGCACCGGGATCAACCACCAAGACACCAAGGCACCAGGAAAACCAGAACCTGCAAAGAGGGCCACCCGACATGGAACACGATGCGGCGAGGGGAGCCCTCGCCGCGCGTGGTACACTGCTGATGCGCTAGATGAACTTGTAGGTCAGTCCAAGCGCGAGCGTCTCCTTGAGCCGCAGCTTGGTGTCTATCTCCTTGTCGTAGAGCAACTGCGCGGTCAGGTTAACCATCACGTACTTGGTGATGCCTACAGCGACCGTGTTCTCCCAGCCGACGTCGAGCGCCTTCCAGTAGTCGGCATTGGGCAGGCCCTCAAGCTTCGACGCCTCGGAGGAAAAGAGCGCCTGGAACAGCACGAGCTTGCTGGTGTAGAGTATCTTCTCCTGCGCGAGCGGAGTCGTGAAGTCCGTCGCGAAGGTCACGCCGCCGTAGTTGCTCGACTTGTTCTTCCGGAGGACGATACCGAGCTCCTGAATCGTGTCCGGAGCCTGGCGGTCGAAGTGCTGTTTGAGGCCGAACCCGAGGCGGCTGACGAGTTCGGTCTTCTCGTGCTTCACTATCTGCCGGGCGACGCCGAGCGCTTCGTTCAGGTCGATCGGGTTGAAGTACCGATGCAGGTCGCGTCGCTCTTGTCCCAGAACTGGCTCTGGAGCTGGGCGCTGGCGTAGGGGTCGACGACGAAGCCGAGGGTCAGACGCAGCACCGATTCGAAGTTGATTTCGTCGGTGGACTTGATCGGTTCCCCCCACTTGCCGGTAGTGTCCTGAGTCGAGGTCTGGCCGAACGCGAGCTTCAGGGTGTTCCTCGTGTTTACCTTCGAGCTGAGCTGCTTTTCGGCCAGCGCGTTCGCGTTGGCGGCGTAGGCGAGGAGGCCGGTCGCGCCGCCGCCCCAGTTTTCGGTATAGGCGTTCTGGTTGAGCGTCAGGTTCGCGTCAACCGCAAGATTCCATGGCGTAGCAGTGGCCAGCGCCGCTACGCAAGTCAGTATTACCCCGATGCGGGTCATGGCGTCTCCTTTCGTTCAGTTCCGACGCTAGGCCGTGAGCTCCGATGTGCAGTTCGGGCAGCGCGTCGCCTTGATGGGTATCGCCGAGAAGCAGCGCGGGCAATCCTTGGTCGTCGGCGCGGCGGCCGGCGCCGGCTTCTGCCGTTTGAGTTGATTGACGCCTTTGACCAAGAGGAAGATGGCGAAGCCAACGATGAGGAAGTTGATGATGGTGTTGACGAACACCCCGAAGTTCAGCGTGACCGCGCCCGCAGCCTGGGCCGCCGCCACTGTAGGGTATGGCCCGGGCGCCGTGCCGTTCTTGAGCACGGCGAACATGTTGGAGAAATCCACCTTGCCGAGCAGCAGGCCGATGGGCGGCATAATGACGTCTTTCACGAGCGAGTTGACGATGGTCCCGAACGCGGCGCCGATGATGATACCGACCGCCATGTCCATCACGTTTCCGCGCATGATGAACTCTTTGAACTCTTTGATCATGTGAGTGTTCCTTTCTCGATCCGGTGTTTACTGTTGTTCACGTTGTTGCGGGTTCCGTCGCTTGCGCGCGCAGCCACCGGTGTATCCCCGCCGCCAGCAGCGCGCCAAGTGCCGGGGCGACGATGAAAAGCCAGAGTTGGGCGAGCGCCCAGCCGCCCTCGAATACGGCCACGCCGATGCTGCGGGCTGGGTTGACACTCGCATTGGTGATCGGGATATCGACTAGGTGGATGAGCACGAGCACGAAGCCAATGGGTATCCCGCCGAACCCGGCCGGGAATTTCGGGTGGGTCGTACCCAGCACGGTGAGCACCAGAAAGAACGTGAGGATGATTTCGGCGACGAGGCACGCGAGCAGGTTGTAGCCGCCGGGCGAGTGCTCCCCGTACCCGTTGCAGGCGAAACCCTGGCTGAGGTTGAACCCGGGCGTGCCGGTCGCAACCACCAGCAGCACTCCCCCGGCGAGGATCGCGCCGATTATCTGCGCGACGATGTAGATAGGAAGCATCCGGCCGGGGACTCTGCGGGCCAGGGCAAGACCGATACTCACTGCCGGGTTGATGTGGCAGCCTGATATCGGGCCGATGGCGTACGCCATGACAAGCAGCGATAACCCGAAAGCGAAGGCCACGCCCAAGTAGCCGATATGCGTGCCGGCAAGAACTGCGGCGCCGCAGCCGCCGAACACGAGCACGAACGTGCCCACCAGTTCAGCAATGAACACCTGCGACTTAGTGTGCATTCGATCCTCCTTTTGTCAGTTATTCAGGGACTCGCGCCGGTTCGATTCTCGGTCAGAAATCGACAGAAGTCAAGTCCAGGAGCCGCGGCCGCCGCCCAACGTGCTACACTACCCGACGATAGAACAGCCGCTTCACGACTTCGGCACCGGCTACATAGAGGACGAGGATCACCAAGAGCAGCGCGACGAACTCCGGCGGCAGCGGCACGAACCCGAAAAGCCGGCCCGGGGGCGTCCAGGGCAGCGCCACCGTGAAAGCGATGACGAGGAGCGTGGCGAGCGCCAGATAGCTGCGCGGCGGACTTCGGAAGAACGGCCGCCGTGTCCGGATGACCAGGACGATGAGCGAGGCCGAAAGAACCGACTCGATGAACCAGCCGGTCCGGAAGCTGGCCGCGTTCGCGTGTAAAACGAACATCAGCAGACCGAACGTCAGGTAATCGAACACCGAACTCAACAGGCCGAAAGTGACCATGAACCGCCGGATGAACCGAATGTCCCAACGATGTGGTCGCTCGACCTGTTCCGGGTCAACGTAGTCCGTGGCGATAGTCATTTCCGGCAGGTCGGTCAGCAGGTTGGTGAGCAGTATCTGCGTCGGCAGCAGAGGCAGGAAAGGCAGGAACAGCGACGCGCCGGCCATCGAGAACATGTTGCCGAAGTTCGCGCTGGTGGCCATGAACACGTACTTCAGGGTGTTGGCGAATGTCCGGCGCCCGGCCTCGATGCCGTGGGTCAGCACTCCGAGGTCACGTTCGAGCAGGACGATGTCAGCCGCCTCCTTGGCCACGTCGACCGCGCTGTCGACCGAGATGCCGACGTCCGCGGCCCGCAGTGCCGGGGCATCGTTGATGCCGTCGCCGAGGAACCCGACTACGTTGCCGGCTTTCTTGAGCGCGCTGACGATTCTCTCCTTCTGTCCCGGCTCGACCTCGGCGAAAATGTCGACGTCGTCCACCAGCACCGGCAGCGCCTCGTCGGAGATGTCGTGCATCTCCGGTCCGGACAGGATTTCGGGATTCTCGAGTCCGACCTGGACCCCGATGTTGGCCGCGACCAGCCGATTGTCACCGGTGACCAGCTTCAGGCGAACGCCCTTACCGCGCAGTTGGGCGACGTTCTCGGCGATGTCGGGCTTGAGCGGGTCTTCGAGAACCACGAACCCGAGGAAAGTCATCCCGACCTCATCTTCACGGGTGATGGTTCGGCTATCGCCGGTGTCGCGATACGCGACCCCGAGCACGCGAAAACCCTTCGCGCTGAGCCACTGATACCGGCCCTCGATCTCTTCACGGAGCCCGGTGATATCCACCGGATTCCCGGCCTGTTCCGAATGCGTGCAGACCTCCAGCACGTTCGGCAGCGCGCCCTTGGTGATGAGCAGGCAGTGGCCATCATGCTCGGCCAGCACGCTGAGCCGCTTGCGCACGAAATCGTACGGCACCTCGTCGAGCTTGACCCAGCCGGCGAGATCGGAGGGATGCTGGGTCTTTATCGCCGCGTCAATCGGGTTGGTGAACCCGGTCTGGAACACGGCATTCACAAACGCGTAGTGGAGCACCTTCTCGCTCGCGTTTCCCGCCTCGTCCAGCGCCTCGCGCACCTGCACGGCCCCGCGTGTCAGCGTGCCGGTCTTGTCCGAGCAGAGGACGTTCATGCTGCCGAAGTTCTCGACCGACGCGAGCCGCCGCACGATTACCTTCTGCCGCGCCATTTTCTGGGCGCCGCGGCTCAAGGACACGCTCACAATCGCGGGCAGCAACTGCGGCGTGAGCCCGACCGCGAGCGCCAGCGCGAAGAGGAACGAGTCGAACACCGGCCGCTTCAGGAATACGTTGAAGGCGAAGATGCCGACGACGAGAATCAGCGTGACCTGCATCAGTAGATACCCGAACCGGCGGAGGCCGCGCTCGAACTCGGTCTCCGGCGGCCGCAGCCGCAGGCGGTCCGACACCTTGCCGAACTCTGTCTCCCGGCCGGTCCGCACCACAAGCGCCCGTCCGGTGCCGCTCACCACGTGGGTACCCATGTAGAGCACGTTCGTCCTGCCGGCCAGCGCGGTCGTGGCCGGCATAACGCCGGCCAGTTTCTCGGCCGGGTAGCTCTCTCCGGTCAGCGCAGCTTCGTTGGCAAAGAGGTCCTTGGATTCGAGCACCCGGCTGTCGCCCGGAACGACGTCGCCGGCATTGAGCGCCAGCACGTCGCCCGGCACGATTTCGTCAACCGGCACGTCCCGCTCATTTCCGTCGCGCAGCGCCTGCACCTTGACCTGCACGGCCGCGAGCAGCCTGGCGACGGCGCCGGCCGCGGCGTACTCCTGCCACGACCCGAGCACGGCGCTGACGGCCACGATACCGAGGATTATCCCCGCGTTGGTCCGGTCGTGCAGGAAAAAGGCGAGAACGGACGCTGCCACGAGTATCAGAACGAGCGGGCTCTTGAACTGGGCGAAGAGCGCCCCGAGCCGGCTCAACTCGTGCCTCGGCCTGAGTCGGTTGGCGCCGGCGCGGTCGAGTCGGACTGCGGCCTCGGCCTCGGTCAGTCCCTGGGCGGTGGTGTTGAACCGCTGCAGCAGCTCCTCAATCGAAACACCCCAGAACGCGGTGTCGGCGGTGCCCGCCTTCCCGGGTTTGGCCATTAGAAGAATATAGCCGGGGACCGGCCGTCATACAACCGCAACGGAACCGCGTGCCGAAAGGCTGCTTCATCCTGCGGCACGCGGTAGCTGTGAATGCTAATGGCTCAGCACTACGCGGAGCGATGCGCGACCGGCACGGACGAAATAAACGCCTGAAGCCAGGAACGACACGTCATTCGCACCCTCTCGCAGCCGGGTCACGGGCCTTCCCGTCAGGTCGAATAGTCCGGCGGAACCGGTGCCTACGGCAAGTTTCACGATGCCGCGGCAGACCGTCGCTCCGACCAGCCCGGGTTTCAGCTCGCTGCCGGGCAACTCCTCGATTCCGGCCCCGTTGCTGATGACCGTGATCGTTCCGGAACCGCTGTTGCCCGAGTAGGTCTTGTTGTCCGTCGGGTTTGCGCCAAGGTAATAGGGCTGAGAACCGACTGTCAGTGTCGTATCAACCGAGTTGCTCGAGCAGTTGATGACCGAAACCGAACCGGCGTTGCGATTGGCGGTGAAGATTCTGTTCCCGGCTGCGTCGTAGCTGAGGTCGTCGACGGTCGCACCGACGTCTATCGTGGCTGCCACGGTGTTGGCTGCGCAGTCGATGGCGATGACCGATTGGTCCCAGTAGCTGGCGACGTAAACGAGATCGTCGTGCGGGTCACGGCACAGCGATGAAGGGTTGACGGCAACCTTGACAGTGGCCACGACGGCATTGTCCGTATCGACCACCGATACCGTGCTGTCATCGAAGTTGGCGACCCACACTCGGTCGCGGGTTTCGTCGATGCACAGCGCCTCGGGGTCGCGGCCGACGCGAACCGTAGCGAGGATGTCGCTCGTTGCCCCGTCAATCACGGTGAGCGAACTGTCCCCCCGGTTGGCGCAGTACAGCCGGTTGGTTGCGGGATTGTGGCGTATGACGCGGGCATCCTGGCCGACGGTGACCGTGTCTATTACCGCATCCGTCGCGCAGTCGATGACGAACACCCTTCCCGGGTTCCCACCCGAGTTGTGGCAATAGACCCGGTTGTTGACCGAGTTGTAGGCGAGACGCCAAAGATACTCACCGAAAGGGATGGTCGTGGTGATGTTGTTGGTGACGCCGTCAATCACGCTTACGCTCCGGCCGTTTTCATTGCTGCAGTATACCTTGTTGCCCGTCGGCACATAGGCAACGTCTTGAGGTGAGGAGCCGACCGGCACCGTGGCCAGGATGGCGTTCGTGGCGCCGTCAATCACCACGACCCGGCTGCTGTCAATCAGCGTGCAGTAGACCTTGTCGTTCGTTGTGTTGTGGCAGAAGCGTCAGGGCGCGCCGGGGACGTTGAGGGTCGTATCCACCGACTGGCCGAAGGCGGCCGCGGCGATGAGGGAGAGGACCGTCACGAACTTGCAGGACATAATGCCTCCTTTGCAGTTGCTGGAATGATCAGTCCGAAGTTGCTCTTATTCGGCAAGCCTGCCCTCGATGAGCCTGATGATTGCGCCGAGGGTCTCGGCGTCGAACGCAAACTTAGCGCCGGCCGCGGCGTAGAGCACGGGAAGAGACGCGGTGCCGCCGAGTGCCAGCGCCTTGCGGTAATTCGCAACGGCCGATGGCTGGTCTTTCAGCGCGTTGGCCCAGACCTGACACGCGCCCAGTTGCGCAAGACCGTACTCGACATAGTAAAACGGCACCTGGAAGATGTGGAGCTTGCGGTGCCAGCCGGTCGCGACCACGTCCTCGAATCCGCTCCAATCGACGCCCTTCATCAGCCGGTGCCAGAGCGTAGTCCACTGCCGGTCGCAGTTCGCCGACTCCATCGCCGCCTCGGGATTCTCGTACACCCACTGCTGGAATCCGTCGACCACGGCCATGTACGGCCAGAACTGGACGTCCTTCTCGAGATTCTCGGTCAGGGCACGCGCGGCATCGGCGTCTGAATAGAATCCGCCCTTCGACTTCGCGAAGTAGGGTGCGGCCAGGAGTTCCATACCCATGGACGCGACTTCGGCGAACTCAAGCCCCGAGTGCCGCTGCTGGTGCCACTTCAGCGGCCGCGCCTCGAAGACGTGCGTCGCGTGGCCGCTTTCGTGGATGAGCGTCATCACGTCGCCGTGCAGCCCGACCGCATTCATGAAGATGAACGGCAGCCTCAGCGTATCGTAGGAAGTGCAGTAGCCGCCGGGCGCCTTGTTCTTCCGGTTCTCGAGGTCGAGCGTGCCTTCCTTCATCATCGTCTGGAAGTAGCCGCCGACCTGCGGGTCGACCCGATTCAGGATCGAGGCGACGCCGGCCTTGAACTCGTCTACGCCCTTGAACGGGGCCAGCGGCTCACGGCCGAGCGGGTCCACGTCCAGGTCCCACGGTTTCAGCGCCTCAAGCCCCATCTGTTTTGCCCGCCGCGCGCTGATGCGCGTGGCCGCGGGCACCACCGCCTGCTCGATCGCCTGCTGAAACTGCCTGCAGTTCTCCGGCGTGTAGTCGAACCGGTGCATCTCCTGCCAGCGGAAGGCGCGATAGTCGGGGTAGCCGGCGTTCGCGGCCATCGCGAGGCGCAGCTTGAGCAGCTTGCGCCAAAGCTCATTCAGCGCCGCGCGGTCCCGGAGCTGCCGCTCGGCCGTGAGCCGCCACGCCTTCTCGCGCTTCGCCCGGTCGGTCTGCAGAAGGACCGGCCGGAGCTGGGTCACGGTGACTTCCTTACCCTCCCACTCAATGGTCTGGCCGCCGATGATCTTCGAGTACTCGGTACAAAGCTTCTCGACTTCGACGTGCAGCGGCAGGTTCGCCTCGCGGAAGATGGCGGCGTCGGCCTCGATGCGGCGCAGCGGCCGCTCAAAACCCCTGGGTTTCAGTCCGCTTTCGAGCAGCCTCGTCTTCAGTTTCTGCTCCGCCTCGGCCGCCTTCGGATAGATTTCCTCGAGATAGCGGTTGAAGCGCTGCTCCGCCTCTTTGTCGGCCGTGTTCACGTCCTTGGCGATGCTCAGGCGCGTCCCGACCTCGTCGACCACGTCGCTGAGTCGGGTCCAGTCGTCAAGGAATCTCTCAACCGTCGCGGCCGACAGCATGCGGCCGGCCAGTTCGGCATAGTAAGGCTCGAACTGCGACCACGACCAGCCGAGCATCTCGGTAGCTTTTTCCGGCAATGACTTCATGTTGTCCACGTAGCGAGTCCTTTCAATTCTGTCCGGCAATCATGCCAGCTTATCGCACACAGTCAAGGCAAACCCACGGGGCGGCTTCCGGCGTGCTCGTCCTGGGTTCGGCGCTCCTCCCGGTCGTGCAGTAGAGATTCACGGCATGGCCTCGTATCATTGGCCGCTCGACTTTGCCAGCGCATCTTCCATCAGACCGACAACGGCACCAAGCGTGCCTGCGTCAAAGGCGAACCTGGCGCCGGCGGCCGCAAGCAGCTCCGGCAGCGGCTTCGTGCCGCCGAGCGCGAGTGCGCGCCGGAAGGCGGCAATGGCGCTGGCTCTGTCTCTTATCGCGTTGGCCCAGATCTGCACCGCGCCTATCAAAGCCATCCCATACTCGATGTAGAAGAACGGCATCAGGAAAACGTGGAACTTGCGCTGCCAGCCGGTCGCCATCGCATCCTCAAATCCGGTCCAATCGACGCCGGGCATGAATCTCCTCCAAAGCTCGGTCCACTGCCGGTCGCAGTTCTCGGGCTCCATCGCCGCCGACGGATTCTCGTAAACCCAGTGTTGGAATGCGTCAACCACCGCGATGTACGGCCAGAGGTGGATGCTCGATTCCAGGTGCATCGCGTGGGCGCGCGCCGCCTCGCTCCTGGTGTAGAACCCCCCTGCGTCCCTGGCGAGATGCCGAACTGCCAGCCATTCCATGGTCATGGCTGCGGTCTCGGAAAACACAACGCCCGGGTCCCGCTGCTGAAAGTACGGCAGCCGGTTCGCTTCAGAGCTATGGAAGGCGTGGCCGCTCTCGTGGATGAGCGGTATCACGTCGCCTCCCATCCCTACCGCATGCATGAAGATGAACTCGCGCTTCGCGGCCTGAAACGTCGCGAAGTAAGTGCCCGGTGCTTTGTGGATCCGGTCGTCCAGGTCGAGCAGTCGTTCGGTCATCATGGTCCGGAAGTGCGCGCCGATTCGCGGGTCAACCCGCTCCAGAACGGCGTGAACTCCCAACTTGAGCTGCTCGAGGTCTTGAAACGGGGCGAGCGCCTGCCTGCCCAGCGGGTCAACGTCAAGGTCCCACGGCCGAAGCGTGGCCAGTCTGAGTTGCTTCCTCCGCCGCTCGTGGCAGCGCGTGGCCGCGGGCACCACTGCCTGCTCGATTGCGTGCTGGAACTGCTTGCAGTCATCGGGCGTGTAGTCGAACCGCAGCATCTCCTGCCACCGGTATGATCGATAATCCGGGAAGCCGGCATTGGCCGCCATCTGGAGCCGTAGCTTGAGCAGATTCTGCCAGATACCGTTCAGGGCCGAGCGGTCCGCGAGCTGCCGCTCGGCCGCCTGCCGCCAGGCCCTCTCACGCCGCGCGCGGTCGGTCTCCCTCATCACCGGCTGAAGCTGCGTGACCGTGGTTTCCTCTCCCTCCCACCGCAAGGTCTGGCCGCCGGTGACCTTCGAGTACTCATGGCAAAGCCTCCCCACCTCAACCTTCATGGGCAGGTTCGTCACGCGGAACAACGCCGCAGTAGCCCGCATCTTCCGCAGCGCCAACTCGAACCCCGCAGGCTTCAAGCCGCTTTCGAGTAGCTTCGACCTGAGCCTCTGCTCTTCCTCCTGCGACTTTGGATACACCTCCGCAAGGAAACGGTTGTAGCGCTGCTCTGCCTCTTTGTCGGCGGTGTTCACGTCTACAGCCAGGGCAAGACGCGCTTCGACTTCGTACACCCGCTCCCGCAACCGCGTCCAATCCGAGAGGTATGCATCAACGGTGCTCGCGGACAGGCTTCGTTCAGACAGCTCTGCATAATAGGCCTCGACCTGCGACCAGGGCCAATTCAGCATCTCTGTTGCCTGCTCAGGCAGTGGCGTCAGATTGCTCATGAAGATCATTCCCTGTGTCCTGACCGCCTATTGGTCCCTTGCTGCCTGTCGAAGCCGAAGCGAACTCGCGGGCGGCCGCAAGCGCCCGCTCTGCGATCGCCCGGCGCTTGTCGCGGCCGCGCAGCCGGAAAACCGGGACTGTACCGGATTGCGGCCGCGTCTTCGCGGCCGGGGACTGTCCCCGGTTTTCCGGTAGCGGCAATAGGCCAAAGTTTGCGTTCATCGGCTGGAACCGTGCGGGACATGACCCAATTCTGACGGCGGAATTGGGATCGTGTCCCAAGCGGCCGGAACCTGCGACGTACGCCAGCAGACTCCCCATCATCATCTCCCTCGGCAGCACCAGCGGTCCCTCTCCCTTTGCCAGCCGTGCCGCGTTGATGCCGGCGACCAGCCCGGCACCGATCGACTCGACGTAGCCCTCGACGCCGGTCAACTGGCCGGCGATAATGACGTCGGGCCTTGGCCGTGTCTGCAGCGTCGGCAGCAAGACCCGCGGTGAGTCAAGATACGTATTCCGGTGCATGCTGCCGAGCCGCAGGAACGCGGCCTTCTCCAGCCCGGGTATCATTCTGAACACACGCTCCTGCTCGCCCTGCTTAAGCCGGGTTTGAAAGCCCACGAGGTTGTACATCGTCTCATCCGCATTCTCGCGCCGGAGCTGGACCACGGCGAACGGCCGCTTGCCGGTACGAGGGTCGGCAAGTCCAACCGGCTTCATCGGCCCGAACGCGAGCGCCAGCCTGCCGCGCCGGGCAATCTCTTCGACCGGCAGGCAACCCTCGAAGAACTGGGGTGCGGGACATGACCCGATTCCTTCTGCGGAATCGGGATCGTGTCCCAAGCCGACTCGCTCAAAAGAGTGCAGCGGATGCAGCTCCGCCGCCAACAGCGCCTGCACGAAGCGGTCGTACCCCTCTTCGTTCATCGGGCAGTTGAGATAGTCTGACCCAGCGTCATAACGCGAGCCCTCAAAGACGCGCGTCATATCCAGCGACTCGGCACTGACAATCGGCGCAATTGCGTCGTAGAAGAACAGCCGGTCGGTGCCAAGCAGCGCCTGCAACGCGTCAGCCATCGCCGGCGAGGTCAGTGGCCCGGTGGCGATGATCGTGATGCTACGCGCTCTGTCACCCCGAGGGAGCGCAGCGATTCGAGGGGTCTCGCCCGAGAGATTCCTCGATTCGTCCGACTCCCTCGGAATGACTGAAGGTCCTGTCATATCCACCGTCGGCTGGTACGGGTCGGAGAAAACACACCGCAAGCGGTAGCGAAAATGGGGACTGTACCACGCGTCCTCGCGCTGTGGACACATCCGCGACGCGTTCGACGCGTCGCTCCGTGGACGTGTCCCCTCTGGACTGTCCCCGTTTTCGCCCGTCGTCGACGGAAGTGAAATGATCTCTGCACGCTCAATCGTGACGCCTGCGCATTCCAGTTCAGCCTTCACCTCGGCCGAAAACCGCCGCCGGTCCACAACCAGGGCTTTCCCGCCGGGAACCCGCGCCCGCTCCGCGCACTCAAGCAGGACCGAACCCAGAACTCGCAACTCGGCTTTGAGCAGTCCGTGCGCGTTCGTCGGCTCATCGGACTTGAGGGAGTTTGAGCACACTAACTCGGCCACGTCGCCGGTCTCATGCGCGTCAGTCATCTGCTGTGGGCGCATCTCGAACAAACGCACCGAAACGCCGCGCCGCGCGCACTGCAGTGCCGCCTCGCACCCGGCCAGTCCGGCGCCGATGACCGTCACGCCTTTCACATCAACAGCATAGTCGAAACTGACTTCGCTTCCATCGAAGGCTTGCCGGAAGCGAGAAACCGGAAGAACAGCCAGTCGGTCTAACTGGTAAACTGAGGAGGGTCCATGTCCACATATCCGTTGGTACTGCCCGCAGGTCTATTGGGACTCGTGCTGGGACTTCTGTTCCTGGTGCCGGTCGCCGCATTCGGCCATTGCGACACAATGAACGGCCCGGTCGTTGCCGACGCGCGCAAAGCGTTCGCCGCCAACGACGTGACCCCGACCCTCAAGTGGGTGAAGCCCGAGTCGGAGGCCGAAATCAGAGGCGCGTTCAAGCAGGCCGCTTCGGTCCGCAGCAAAGGCGACGACGCACGGAATCTGGCCGAGCGCTACTTCTTCGAAACCCTGGTACGCGTGCATCGCGCGGGCGAGGGCGCGCCCTACACCGGGCTGAAGGATGAGCCGGTCGAACCGATTATCGCCAAAACCGACGCCGCCCTTGCCACAGGATCGGTCGATGATGTGGTGAACTTGCTTCAGGATGCGGTGGCAGAGGGAGTCCGGCACCGTTTCGAACGTGCACTGGCCAGCTCGAAGACCAGGGACGCGAACGTCGATGATGGCCGGGAGTACGTCGAGGCATACGTCGACTTCACCCACTACGTAGAAGGGTTGCACGCCGCCATCGAGAGCAGTGGCGGCCACCACGAGGAATAGGCAGAGATAGCCGTGCCCAGGCACATACTGCCGATTGCGCGCCTCATGATCGAGCATCGGCTCATCGAGCGGATGATAGCGGTCATGCGACGTGCGTCCGCGGGAATGGAGGAGTCGCACGCTGCCGACGTCCCGTTCACCGACGCCGCCATTGACTTCATCCGGACCTACGCGCACCGGCTGCACCATGGCAAAGAGGAAGGCATTCTGTTCCGCGACCTTGCTCGCCGGCAACTGGCACCCGAGCATCGCCGGATCCTGGACGAACTGATTGCCGAGCACGGAATCGGCCGCAAGACCGTAACCGCCCTGGACGGCGCGAGATCCCGCTACGTGGCCGGCGACAAAGCCGCGCTCGCTGACATCGTCTCGTCGATAAAGTCCCTCGTCGATTTCTACCCGAAGCACATCCAGAAGGAGGACCGGCACTTCTTCCTGCCGGCCATGCGCTACTTCTCGGTCGAAGAACAGGATCGGATGCTCGCCGAAGAGGACGACTTCGACCGCAGGTACATTCATGACCTTCACGGCGGGATAGTCAAAAGATGGGAACTCGCGTCCGGTTCAATTTGATGCGGCCCGGCCAGAACTGATCGCGGCCGACAAAGAAGCGGCCATTCCTCAACACCGGCGGGTCGTCGAGGCTTACCGAACTCAGGGCGGGACAGCGGCCCGGACTGCGAGATAGACAGCACAGGGAACCAAGAGCGAGGCGCAACTGGAGCCGACAGGCACTCGTCAAAGCATGCGTCGAAGCACCGACCGAAGCATCGGCAGACCCATCGTTCACTGCATACTGAACTGCATCGGCCAGAGCGTCGTCAACTGCATCTCGAACTGCATCGCGCACTGCATCGCTCATTGCACGCGGCATTGCGCGAGTCAAAGCTCGCGGCATTGCTCGGTGCACTGCACCGGAAAAAGCTTGCCTCATCGCTCGGTTCAAAGCTCAACTCAAAGCTTCGGTTATTCCATGCTTCAATGCGTCTCGCGATGTGTCCGCGACTGCAGCTACCTGGGCGGCCTCCGGACCATCCCCCCGGCGCCAGAATTGTGGTCGGGAGCAGCCCAACTACTACATATAGACGAGAGATCTCCTGTCCGTATCTGCGATCCAGGCAATCGGAAACCGACCCGAAGGGATACGTCGCCCGGCAGGTATTGATACGACACTTCTCGGAAAAAGGTGCAGTTTTCCGGGAAGTCCCCCACCCCCGGGGGAGCCATATGGGGTCTCAAATCACCGCTCAAGACTCAGGCCAAGAGACCTGTCACGACTTCTGCCAAGTCTCTTCCCACGATACCTCTCAAAACTCCGGCCAAGTCACCGGCCACGACTTCAATCATGACTCCAGCCAGAACTTCCACCAAGACTGCTGGGAAGTCATCGGCAAAGACTCCTCAAGAGACACGGGCCACCACTTCTCTCACGTCAACCGTCACGATGTCGACGAAGACTCCCGCCAGGACACCGGCCAAAACTCCTCCCACATCTCCCGCAAAGACTGCTCCCACGACTCATCTCAGGTTTCCTGCCAAGACTGCTGTCACAACTCACCTCACGACAACCGCGAAGATACCTCCTAAGGCTCCAGCCAAAACTCGTGCCTCGTTTCCTCGCGGAACCTTCAACTTGACAGCTGCCAGGTCTCGAATATCCTACTCCGCAGTGGAAACGCCTGCGCCGAAGCCGGTAGTCCAGTTGCAGAGCGGTTCAAGAGGGACCGCAAGGTCTTCCTGTCCGCTGAACTGCCATTTCGACCATGTACCCATCTGGCGAGCCTCAAGCCGCTTCCGACCAATGCTCAAGAGGAAACCAATGATTCACCCAAGTCCGTCAGTGACGGCCGCACTACTTGCGGCCGTCGTCGGTCTTGTCACGCCGGTGCGCGCCGATCAGTCTATCGTCCCGGTTCGGATCGGCTCGAAGTACGGATACGCCGATTCCACCGGCCGCATGGTCATTGCGCCTCAATTTGACTCAGCGGAAGACTTCCACGAAGGTCGAGCCGTAGTCAACGTTGGAGGCAAGTACTATCCGGTCCAAAACGAGTACCGAGCAGAGAGTACCTTCGCCCTCGGCTACTGGGGATTCATAGACACGACTGGTCGTTTCGTGGCCGAACCTCAGTTCACGTCTGCGACGGCCTTTCACGATGGCCGAGCCGCGGTGCTTGTAGGATCCAAATCCGGCTTCCTTGACCGCACCGGCAGGACGCTGGTCCCGCCTCGTTTCGACCGTGCATCCTGTTTTCACGAAGGCCTGGCCGCCGTCGAGTCCCTGGGGCACTGGGGCTTCATCGATACAGCCGGGCGCACGGTGATTCCCTTTGTGTACGGCTGGGCCGACAGTTTTGCCGAAGGCCTTTGCCCGGTTGAGTCAGGCGGCCGATGGGGGTACATTGATCGCACCGGCAAGACTGTGGTGCCATTCTCCTTCGACGGCGCTCGGCAGTTCTACGGTGGAGTCGCGGGAGGCCAGAAAGGCAAGAAGCTTGGGTTCATCGACCGTAGTGGAAAGTGGGTAATTCGTCCCAAGTTCGACCGAGTGTCGTCTTTCTTTGGTGGCCCATTCCGCGTCGCGATTAATAGCAGGCGGGTAAAGAAGCCCGAGGGGAAGTACGCCTACAAGATAGTCGAAGTCGGAGGGGGTTGTGGTTTCATTGGCGCCCGTGGGCGCGTGATTGCCGAACCTGTATTCGAGGAAGAGGAAGCCTTCAGCGAGGGTTTCGCACAGGTTAAGAAGAACGGAAAGTGGGGATTCATCGACACGACCGGAAAGTACCTCGTCGAGCCCGCCTATAGTTCCGTCGGTAACTTCCACGAGGGGTTGGCAGGAGTCCTCGACAGCGCCGGTTGGGGATTCATCGACCGGACCGGAACACTAGTGATCAAGAACCAGTTCTTTGGGCAGGGAGGGTTCTCCGAGGGACGAGCGGTCGTCGACATCGACACCGGCGGAGGTGAGTACGCCCAAGGGTGCATAGACCGAACTGGCAAGCTTGTCATCGCTCCCCGGTTTGCCAATATCGAGTCTTTCTCAGAAGGACTGGCGTTCGCCGAACTGGCTGAGTCAGTTGGGGGCCCCACCAATGCCGACTGGATTCCGGGAACCGGCAGGCGAGTAGCTCCGAGGAGCTGCTTCATCGACACGGCCGGCAAGGTTGCCCTTCGGGTCGAGTCCTACGACGCGTTCGTGGAGTTCCACCAAGGGCTCTGTCGGACACAGGTCGAGCAGAATGGGTTTTGCGGGTGCATAGACCACACCGGCAAGTACGTCATACCGCCGATATACAGCGACATTTCCATTCCAGACAGCGGCCCTCTGGTTGTTACACTCCCTGAGCGCTGGGGATTCATTGACAGAAATGGCCGGATGGCGATTGCGGCCAGGATGGCTGCAGCTTCGACGTTTTCGGAGGGTCTCTGCGCGATCCGATTCGGCCACAAGTTCACGCCATGGGAGCCGTACGGCTACTGCGACACGACAGGCAAGCTCGTCATTGCTCCGCAGTTTGATGAAGCATGCGACTTCTCTGAAGGCCTCGCAGCGGTGGTGGGCTACGACTCTGAGCAGGGGGTATTCGGATACATCGACACAACGGGTCGGCTCAAGATCGCGCCTAGATTCACCGATGCGATGCCCTTTCGCGAGAGTCTCGCATGTGTGCAAGACTCCGCAGGACGCAAGTACGGCTTCATAGACCACAGTGGTCAGGTCGCGATTCCGGCGGCATTTGATGCCTCACGGTCATTCGTCGAAGGTCTGGCAGCGGTCGATACCGGAGCTTGGTGGATGGACGGCAGACCCAACGGCGGCCGCTGGGGTTTCATAGACCACACCGGGAAATACGCCATTTCCCCGAGTCTCCTTGACGTACGTGATTTCAGTGATGGTCTCGCCGCTGCTCAAGCCGCAGGGCCAGCGGACAAGTCTGGCCGTGCACGAGCCGGGAAGTGGGGCTATCTCGACCGAACAGGCAACTGGGCCATCAAGCCCACCTACGACCGAACCGAGTCGTTTGCACACGGCCTGGCCGTCGTCCAGATCGGCGGCAAGGTCCTCCACATCAACCGCTCTGGCGCCCCCGTCTCGTTGACTCCGTAGAGAATCATGGCCAGTCACTCGATTCGATGACGAGGGTAAGGGCGGACTGACGAGATGGTCGAGCTGGTGGAACGGATGCTCGACGCTTCGGCAGGCTCAGAGCTTGCCCTGAGGAACTCGAAGGGCCGGCTCAGCACGGGCAGTTGCCCAAGGCCAAGACCCCGCGCGTTTGGGCTAGCAGTTCACAGCCGACGGCTGACGGCCGGAAGGCGGCTGTCCGAAGCGGCAAGCCGCAAGCCGAAGGCGGTCGTCGATGGCAGATTGGCGGAGTCGGATACGCGGACGGCGTCGTGAATCCCGTTGTCGGCTGATGGAGCAGAAGCCCAGAGCATGACCGAAGGATCCCTGCAGCGCACGGCGCTGTTGGTCGGCAACTCCGACGGCATGGGGCTCGCGACAACGAAGCGCCTGCTCGCGCGCGGGTGGAATCTCATCGGGGTATCCCGGAGCGAGTCGCCGATTCAGAGCACGCGGTATCGTCACCGCGTCCTGGATGTCGGCGACCACAGATACTCGGAGCTGCTCGGCGAATTCCTGGGCGACGTGGCGGTGGACCTCTGCATCTACTTCGCGGGGATCGGCGCATTCATCGACCTCGCCGACATGAAGAATGAGGCGGGCGTATTCGATGTGAACCTGACCGGGATGGTAAGGACCGCCGCAGCGGTGATTCCGCAGATGGTGAGTCGCGGACAGGGCCACTTCATCGGCATCTCCAGCATGGCTGACGAGTTGCTGTCCGCCGAGGCCCCGTCGTACTTTGCCTCAAAGGCAGGCTTCTCCAGTTATCTCGCCAGCCTTGCGCTGGCCCTGAGGCCGAAGGGCGTGCACGTAACGAATGTGCGGTTCGGGTTCGTAGACACCAAGATGGCAAAAGGCAACCTGAAACCGTTCATGATGAGTGTTGAGAAGGCCGTCGACCATCTGGAGACCTGCATCCGCCGGAAACCAGTCCGCTACACCGCGCCGCGTATCGCCATCCCGATTATGAAGCTCAGCAGGATAATGATGAGCATCACCCGATGAAGACGTTGGGTGACTTGCTGGCTGCGGCAACTGATTCTGGATGGTAGTTTGGGGGACCGCGCGATGATGCCCGACGGCCTACGGCGATGAGGGCCTGCCTCTGACGGCCAACGGCCGGCGGCCCGAGGGAAGGGTCACGAGAGACATCGGTTAGTAAGGAACACCCGACTGGCGTGTTTGACCCATCTGTCAGTTAGGCTATACTGAGCGCATGAAAGTCAAGACTGTTGGCCGGTTCGTCGTGACCGACCCCGAGGTCTGCCACGGCGAGCCCGTCTTCCGCGGGACGAGGATACTGGTCGCCGACGTGCTGGAGCAGGTCGCGAGCGGGATGTCCTGGGAAGCGATAGCGGAGGAGTGGCGCGGCTCGGTGACGCCCGAGGCGATTGCCGAGGCCGTTCGGCTGGCTCGCGAAGCGCTCGTCGCGCATGCTCCCGAACTCGTTCCGGCGTGAACGTTCTGGACGAGAACATACCAGAGAACCAGCGCCAGCTGCTGAGAGGCTGGCGTATTCCGGTTCGTCAGATCGGGCACGAGGTTGGTCGCTCGGGCACCAAGGACGCGGCTATCATCCCGCTGTTACACCGCCTGAGTCCGGTGACGTTCTTCACTCGCGACCTTGGCTTTTATGACCAGCGGCGTTCCCGGAACGCACGTCACCGCAGCCAGCCTCACGGTCGTCATCCTCACCGGCGTGCTGGGAACGGTGGCGACGCTGTTCTGGTGGGAACGTTCAGACCAGACCGTGTAGAGCACAATGGCCAGCTCCCGATTCGATGACGGCGGCAAGGCGCGGCGGTGACAGGCTTTGACTGTGAGGTGGGTCGGGGCTAGCATCGGTTTCATGCGGAGCACAGTATGTGGCGTCACGTTCTGCCTGGCGGTAGCGTCGGCGTACTACGCGGCGAAGTTCGAGCCGCCGGACGGCTTCATCTATCACGGCTGCGGCTGGGACGGGTATTCGAGCCAGGCCTACTACGATTCCATGTTCCCAACCGGCCACGACCCGCTGATACTGCAGGTCGTTTCCGACATGCCGGGAACTCGCTGGTTCGACGTCTCGCATCTTGTCCAGTCTCTCACCCGTAACATCGTGCATTCCGACAGCCAGTACATTGAGTTCGGGGTGCACTTCCGTGGCCGCGACACGCTGATGCTCGACTCGGTGTTTGTCTTCACCGACTCGCTCGACCACTACGTCGACACGCTGGCCACGGCCCTGCAGCAGGTGGGCAGGCCCTTCTTCCTGCGGGTCGGGTTCGAATTCAACGGGTACTGGAATCCGTACCGCCCGTACATCTACCCGCTGGCGTTCCGCAAGTTGGTGACCGATCTCCGGGCGCGCGGCGTGCCCGAGTTCGCCTCGGTCTGGTGCTACGAACCGGACGCGCAAGCGGACTTCGCCGATTCGACCGCGCAAGGCTGGAAGTGGTATCCCGGGGACGACGTGGTCGACTGGTTCGGACTCGACCCGTTCGATATGGAGCACTTCAATCCGGCCCTGCCCGACACCGAGCGCGGCCAGCTCACTCCCAAAGGGAGGAGCGAAGCGTTCCTGCGCTTCGCCCAGGAGCGACAGAAGCCCGTCTATCTGAATGAGCTCTCGGCCCGGAACGTCTTCATCGTTCCCGACTCGCTCGACCCGCAGGGCGACTCCGGCCGGGCCGACTGGTACTACTGGTTCGACCCATTCTTCCAGTTCGTGGCCGACCATCCGGACATCAAGGGCTGGAACTATATCAATCTGGACTGGACGCGATACCAGACGTACCAGACTTGGGGCGATGCACGGCTGGAGATCAATGCCGAGATCAGGACTCGGTGGGTCGATTCGCTCATGTCGCCGCGGTTCCTCAACGCGGGCTACGACATGACCGCAGGCGTCGCCGAGACACCGGCACCAGAACTGCCACTGCGCCGGCCCGGTTCGACCGTGGTTCAGGGAGTGCTGCTCGTTCCGGCGGGCGTACGTGCGGGTTGCCTGCTTGATGCCATGGGACGCAAGGTCATGGCGCTGCGAACCGGCGCGAACGACATATCTCGGATGCGTCCGGGTGTTTACTTCGTCAGAGAAGCACGGTTGCGAGGTCAGGCCGATGCGCGGCCCGCACGGAAGATCGTGGTCGTGCAAGGAGGGCGAAGCACGTTCGCCCACCGGATTCGGTGACGGCGGGATGACGGCCGATAGCTAACGGCACATGACGGCATTTCAGATTGCAAAATGAAGATTGCAGATTCCAGATCGTCGGCCGCAGACCGGTGCGTTTGACTGCGGGAATTCACACCTCATAATCGCTCGTGCCGATAAAGAGAACCGGTCGCCGAATTCGGCCCTCGCCGTCGAGACGCACTCTCTGGGGGCGCGGCAGGATCGTCGTATCGAAGGACGGGCCGTATCTCGTCTCCGGCAGTCTGCCGTTGCGCAAGGAGATTGCCGTTGTGGGCGAAGACGGAGAACCGGAAAAGTGGACCAAGGGCAGGAAGTATCCGCAGCAGGCGGCGTACGCATTGTGCCGCTGTGGGCAATCAAAGACCAAGCCGTTCTGCGACGGTACGCACACCCGCGTCCACTTTGACGGCACCGAGAGAGCCGGCCGCAAGTCTTTCGACGAGCAGGCTGAGATGACGCGGGGACCTGCTATCGATTTGAAGGATGCAGAGCCGTTGTGTTCCTACGCACGTTTCTGTCACGCCAGGGGCGGAACCTGGGAACTGACTCTGAATTCGGATGACCTTGAGAAGAGGAGGAGTGCGATCAGGCAGGCCGGCAACTGCCCATCGGGCAGAATTGTCGTGTACGAAAAGAGGACCGGAGAGCCGATCGAGCCCGAGTTCGTTCCCTCACTTAGCCTCACCGAGGACCCGCAGAAGCGAGTCAGCGGGCCGATCTGGGTGAAAGGCCGCGTCCCTGTCGTGTCGGCGGGCGGCAAGGCCTACGAAGTCCGAAACAGGATAGCTCTCTGCCGCTGCGGCAAGTCGAAGAACATGCCGTTCTGCGACGGGCA
>Ga0172371_10002013_pt1 | contig 32427 bp, 22 predicted proteins | sample Lak12m_FD_114543 | JGI IMG/M metagenome (GOLD analysis project Ga0172371, IMG submission 114543) | Freshwater microbial communities from Kabuno Bay, South-Kivu, Congo - kab_022012_12m | ecosystem: Environmental > Aquatic > Freshwater > Lake | place: Democratic Republic of the Congo: South-Kivu...
GCCATGCACAAAACCAACGTACTTGGAATAAGTAATTTAACTTTATCAACAAATTTCTAGTAGGGGAGACCTGCAGTCAGCGACAGGGGGTGGTCGGGAGACCACGCCCCAACGAGGTTGTCACATTTGGGGTCTCTGTGTTGTTATACTCAATGTCCCTCGCATCTTTGCATATTCACCATTGAGAATTATTCTTTAATTTATTATTGAGACCAATAAACTCTAATCTTTCTCATATGAAAATCGGGTTGCTTTTTGGTAAAATCAATCCAGACTTATCTTATCTACTATTTACAGGTATCCATCTTTGAACTTATTTATTTATAATCAGTGATGAAACCGGACGGGAAAAACACTCCACCAGTGGAATAAGTTCACAGGTGATGATTTAAATAGAGCAGGAGAATTATTATGGCAGGCACGGAAAAATTTACCCAAAGGGCACGTCGGGTCTTAAGCCTGGCACATCTGGAAGCAGAGAAGACACATCAGAGCTTTATTGGAACCGAGCATCTATTGCTTGGCTTGTTGGAAGAAGACGGTGGTGTAGCCGGACGTGTATTGCGGGAGTTGGGTTTAGAATCTGCACGGGTGCGGGAGATGGTTTCACGCATTTCTTCAGATGGCGAAAACGCGTCTACCAAGATCGAACTTGGCCCTGATACTCAAAAGGTGCTTGGATACGCCATTGAAGAAGCACAACGTTTGAGCCATCAATATATTGGAACTGAACACCTCCTGCTTGGATTGGTACGCACAGATGGACCTGCCCTGGAGGTATTGAATAAACTGGGTGTAACTCCGGATCAGATCAAGCGCCAGACCCGCAGGATCCTACATGAAGGCACTACCAATGCAGTTCCCGAGGGCTCTCCAAAATCAGCCTCCAAGAATGATCCCAAAACACCCCTGGTGGATCAATTGGCAGTCGATCTGACCACCCTGGCTGAACAAGAGAAGCTGGACCCGGTCATCGGTCGCCAGATGGAAATTGAACGAGTCATTCAAATCCTGGCACGTCGCACCAAAAACAACCCCGCATTAATTGGGGAACCAGGGGTAGGCAAAACAGCCATCGTGGAAGGTTTAGCCCAGCGCATCATCGATGGAGATGTACCTGCTCCCCTGATGGATAAACGGGTGCTGCGTTTGGATGTCGGTTCCCTGGTGGCGGGAACCATGTATCGTGGTCAATTTGAGGAACGCTTGAAGCGGGTCATCGATGAATTGAAACAATCCGGTTCGATACTATTCATTGATGAAGTACACATGCTGGTGGGAGCCGGTTCAGCGGGCTCATCTGTGGATGCAGCCAATATTCTCAAACCAGCACTTTCACGTGGTGAGCTGCAGGTGATCGGGGCAACTACACTGGATGAATACCGAAAAACCATTGAATCAGATGCTGCCCTGGAACGTCGTTTTCAGCTCATACGAGTGGATGAACCCAGCGTTGAAGAAACCATTGAAATTCTGCGTGGTATCCGCAAAATGTATGAGGATCACCACCACCTGGTTATTTCAGATGAAGCCCTGGAGGCTGCGGCACATTTATCATCCCGTTATGTCACCGAGCGGTTCCTGCCAGACAAGGCTATTGACCTGATCGACGAGACCTCCTCACGTGTGCGTATGTATAAGTCGGAAGCGGCTGTCACAGCCAAAGATTTATACAAGCAATTGAAAGTGGTTCGTTCCAACCGTTCTCTTGCCCAGGAAGACGGCCAAACAGAAGAATTGAAGACATTAACCGATCGAGAGACGGTATTGACCGAGCAGATCAATTTGATGCGCACAGGCTGGGATCGTGCCAACTGCCCGGTGGTGGGGGCTAATGATATTGCTGAATTGGTTTCAATGTGGACGGGTGTCCCCGTTATGCAGATCGCGCAAGAAGAATCCCAGCGCTTGCTGGAGATGGAAAACGAACTTAAAAAACACATTGTTGGACAGGAAGATGCCATCCAGTCCATTTCCAAAGCCGTTCGTCGGGCACGAGCTGGCTTGAAGGACCCACGTCGTCCGATTGGATCGTTCATTTTTCTTGGCCCAACTGGTGTAGGAAAAACAGAATTGACCAAAGCCCTTGCCAAGTTCATGTTCGGCAGCGAGGAAGCCCTCATCCAACTGGATATGTCCGAGTTTATGGAACGTCATACCGGCAGCCGCCTGGTTGGTTCCCCTCCCGGATATGTGGGCTACGAGGATGCCGGTCAATTGACAGAAGCCTTGCGTCGCAGACCTTATTCAATCGTTGTGTTTGATGAAGTCGAGAAAGCTCATCCTGAAGTCCACAATATGCTGCTGCAGATCATGGAAGAGGGTCACCTCTCAGATGCGCGCGGCCGCAAGGTGGATTTCCGGAATGCCATTATCGTGATGACTTCCAATGTTGGTGCGGAAGATATCAAGCGTCAAACTTCGTTGGGATTCCAACTGACACGCGATGAGAAAACCGAAGAGAAAGTCTCTTATGATGAAATGCGAAAGAAATTGACAATTTCTCTCAAGAAAGTCTTCCGTCCTGAATTTATTAACCGCGTGGATAGCGTCATCGTTTTCCGTTCACTTAATCAGAATGATATCCGCCAAATTGTAAATCTGGAACTGGACAAGGTCACAACCCGCCTGGTTGAGCATTCCGTTACGCTATCAGCCACGGATGAAGCTTTGAATCTTATAGCCACACAAGGTTACGACCCGGAAATGGGCGCTCGGCCACTGCGACGTATTATCCAGCAGGTGGTGGAAGACAAGTTATCTGATGCATTGCTTTCAGGTGAATTCCTGGAAGGTGATGTCATCCTGGTGGATGTGGAAGCTGAAGAAATAGTTCTTAAGAAACAGGAAAAAAAGGTCGTACCGGAGCTTATAGCCGAAGAAGTATAATCCGGATGTTTGTCTGGTATGAAATAATTCAAGTCCCGTCAAATTTAACGGGACTTGTTTCATAGCAATATTCAAACAATCCTATCATCCAATCAGGAGAAAACATATGGAGTCAGGAAACCAAATTGCAACTTTGGCTGGTGGATGTTTCTGGTGTCTCGAAGCAATATTCTTAGAGCTGAGAGGCGTCCAAAAAGTCGAGTCGGGTTACTCGGGCGGCAGCCTGGCTGAACCAACCTACAAGGAGGTCTGTGACCAGGAGACCGGTCATGCTGAAGCAATTCAGGTGACATTTAACCCGCAAGTGATCACCTATGCCGACTTCTTGAATGTATATTTTTCAGTACATGATCCAACCACACTCAACCGGCAGGGAGCTGATGTTGGAACCCAATATCGTTCGGTAATATTTCATCACTCCTCCGAGCAGGAACAAATTGCAGGAGAGATAATTGCTGAATTGGATCGGATAAAAATATGGAATAACCCAATTGTGACCGAGGTGGTTCCTTTTGAAAAATTTTACAAGGCTGAAAATTACCACCAGAACTACTATGCAAATAATTCCAAACAGCCTTATTGCGGGATTGTGATCGCCCCTAAAGTAGCCAAATTTAGAAAAGAATTTATTGATAAACGAAAAAATTAATTCGACGGAAATTCTGCCTATATTTATCTGTTGCTGTAATATAAATAATCAAACCCCTTGCAGATTTTTTGGCAGGGGTTTAATGATAATTATCAGCGTTGCATAACGATTTCACCTGAACTGACATCCAGTACAAATAGCCTCACTTCCATCAAGAAATAAAAAAGATTTCCCTGCCAGCCAATAATACTTGGTGCAGAATAGAAATCGCCAATAATGTTTTTAAAAGGGATTATTTTTTCTGAAGTGATGCTGCCATCCGCCATGTTGATCGTTTTGATGACCAATTGGTTAGGCTCTGCCTGAAAATTTAGTAATAGCACCCCGCCTGGAGATTCATGCCAGGTCCAGGCGAATTCATCAATGTCCAACAAACTTTGATATTGATCCGGTGGATCCAGAGGTTTCGAATTATCCAATATCATCTGCCAGACACGATCGCCCATGGTCATATTTATTCCCCAAAGTTCGAATCGTTCAGTACCACGTGTTCTACGGGCACGCACCAGCAAATTGTCCCCAGACAGATACAAAGGTATCAGTTCATAATCCGGGTCATCAAGCAGTATTTGGATTGATCCACTTTGTTTGTTTATTGTATAGAGACGATGTTCATGATTAAAGATCAGGTGCGATTCTGTCAGAATCGAGTGAAAGTCATCACCAAAGAAATTATAAGCATCCTGCTGGGAATTTTGCCAACTCATTTGCCCGTTTTGAAGGCTATAACGCTGCACACACCCGTCAAAAATGCCATAGATAATATACACCGAGTTTTCAGCTTCATCAGGAATGATTCCTGCATTAAGACCAAGATCGTTTTCCAGCGAATTCTCTGCCTGACAGCTTGGTGTTATTCTCAGAGCTTCGTGACCATCTGTTGGGTCAAGGAAGATCAGACTGTAAGTATTCTTATCAACCGTTGTATCCATGATAACTGCCCAACCACCAATTTTTCGGATTTTCCGGTCATATCCATTAAGCGATCGGCTCCATTCCTGATCACCTGTCCGGGTGTTATAAGCCTGCAAGGTGCGATCTTGGGTCATGGCAAGCAAGCGATCATTCATAATCACCAGGCTATCTTCTCCATACTCAAGATTGTCTGGCATTGCAGCTTGCCAAACCTGAATTCCATCCTGGTTACTTAAAGCAGTAAGTAAATTATCATTAACATAAAATAAATTTTCGTTGTTTGCGCGCAGCGCATCCACAGCTTTGCCTTTGGGGAAAGGTATGCTTTTCCAAAGAATATTGCCCGTGATCGTGCTAACCCGGCCGAGTAACCTGTTTTCATCATTTAGATTGTAGAATTGAGTGACTACATCCGGGTTTGCATCCTGTTCTGCGGGTAACAGCACTGCAGGACCATAGGCATTCAGTTTGTCGTTAAAGGGTCCGCCTGGTTGTAATAAAGCAAACCCAATAACACTTCCGACTACCAATAAAATAAAAATTGGAAGGACACAACCTATTAAGCTGATCCCACCAGTAATGGTTGCAACTCCAGCTTTCTGCGCAGCTGTCACTTGAACGATCGGGTCTGGTTTGACCGAAAAACCAGCTTCAGGTGATACAAAATTCCCAGATTGAATCTGTTCAATGGCGTAGCGCGCCCGCATTTGACTGACATCATAAATTTCACGATACAGCTTGGTGGCTTCGACCAGGTTACCATTTTTCAATTGAGTAATTATCTCTTCGGGGACTCCGCGTGCCTTTTCTGGGGCTGCCTCTGGTTTTTCTCCCGGTCTAAGTGCATCAATAAAGATCACATTCTGACAGAATTTGCAGTGAACCACCGGTTTTGTGCCATCAGTTTCCAGAGGAGCGCCACAGGTTGGGCAATTGAGACTTTTGAGGTTGGAAGCCGGCATTTTAACTCCTTGATTTCATCAATATTTAGCTTATTCGTAATTATTCATGGAAGAATGGCGATTGATAAGTTTTCGCCATAATAAAGAACCACCATCCTTCCTATCTTCATTAATGAAACAAATTTATTACAGAGAAAAATTATATCCTAACGCTAAGAAGAAGACTTATTACAAAACCACTAATGTAAATTATAGGACAGAATTGCAAAACCGTATCCAACTAATTATTCTTATCCTATTAGGTCCCCGGCAAATATGACCCAATATGGCAGATATCTATTGATATAATCCATTTATGTTGGAAACCATTTCTCAAACTAAATCAATCAGCACCCCGACCTTCCACGTCGGAGATATACCTGTCTATGGAGATGCCATCCTGGCACCAATGGATGGATTCTCTGATTGGCCCTTCCGCTCGTTATGCCGGGAGTTGGGTTCAGCAATGAGCTATACCGAGTTTGTCAAGGTAGAAATAATTCTGCGAAAGTCCCGTCGACCTATCGCCAAATTGATGTACACACCGTCAGAAAGACCTGTTGTTTTCCAAATCTATGGAGATGATCCAGAACTGATCGTCAAAGCCGCCCTCAAGGTTCAACCTCTTGGACCGGATATCATTGACATCAACATGGGTTGTCCAGCCCGTACGGTAACCAATCATGGCGCCGGTGTGGGATTAATGCGAACGCCTCTCAAAGTAGCACATATTTTTGATAAGCTGAGTAAACAGTTGGATATACCTGTCACCGGAAAGATCCGCCTGGGCTGGGATGATTGCCGTAACCATGTTCTGATCGCCCGGATCATAGAGGAGAATGGCGGTGCCTTGATCGCTGTCCATGCCCGTACGAAGCAGCAAGGTTTGGCCGGTCAAGTAGATATTGAAGCAATTGCGGAAGTAAGTTCTGCAGTAAAAATACCTGTCATAGGAAATGGGAACATCAGACTGGTTGCGGATATTGAGAGCATGAAGACGCTTACAGGCTGCCAGGCAGTTATGATAGGCCGCGGCGCAATTGCCAATCCTTGGATCTTTTCTGGCCTTGACCGTGACCAGGTCCCCTACGAACAGGTCCGCAAGGTGGTTCGTACCCACCTGGAACACAATATTGAATTCTATGTGGAGGAAGATGGAACGCGCTTATTTCGAAAACACGCAGTCCAGTACCTATTACGGCATGGGTTGGATCGTGAAGCCCGTAAAGAGATATTGAGTAAGAAACCCCCGGAAGAATTTTTAGAGATGCTCGATCAGATCAATTCGTTTTCTCACTTGCCTTGAAATTGCCTCCCCCATCCCAGAAGTTACTCGATAAAAAACCTCTGGATGTGAATGAAGTTTCAAAGACACGGCCTGCCATAATGGTTGTTTTGATAAGGTAGATGCATAAAGCAACCAACCATGCCAGCTCAAGGATTCCAGTCACGATGGCAGCCATTGAATTACGGGCATTGCTTCCGGAAATTGGAAAAGACGCCAGCAGGGGTATAAAGATCAGCAATAAGGCCAATCCCAATAAAAGGACCGGTGAAACCACAAGAATAAAAATAATGATCGTGTATTGGAGGTTGACATTCAATCCTCCTTCTTAATTCAGGAGAGGTAAATTTCCTGTCATAAATAATCTGCTGACATAATCAAGAAAAATTGTTGACAATTTACTAAAGCACACTCATCAATACCTAAAGAAAAAAATAACTCTCTGAAATATTTTCTAAATGATTAGATATCATGGGGCATAAAATTAGTTCCAGCATTCTTGGATACCTTAAAACCCTTTCTTGAGAAAATGGTGTCCAAAGGTATAATACATATATGGCAAAAACACAGAGTAGATATGTATGTCAGCAGTGTGGGCGCGCCTCTGCAGGATATATGGGACGCTGCCCCCAATGCGGAGAGTTCAACAGCATGGTTGAAGAGATCGTTGCTTCCGAACCGCAGAAAGGCAAAGGTGCTGTGCGCGGATTGAGTGGACGTTCGACGGCTAGTCGATTGAAGGATATCAGCGCAGATGCTGAAGACCGCATGCATGTACCAATTGGGGAATTCGCACGCGTTCTGGGTGGAGGCATTGTTCCGGGCTCAATCGTCCTCATAGGTGGTGACCCGGGCATCGGCAAGTCCACCCTCATGCTGCAGTTAGCACTTGAGATGGCAGGAAAGCAAAGGATTTTGTATGTCTCGGGAGAGGAATCAGAACGCCAGATTAAAATGCGTGCCATGCGCCTGGAAGGGTCAGACGGACAAACCACCAAGGCAGATGAGCTTTTCTTGGTCACTGAGACCAATCTGGATACCATTTTTGAACATATTCAGGAAACCCACCCGCAGCTGGTGATCGTTGACTCGATCCAGACTGTGTATATGGCAAAGATGGAATCTGCAGCGGGTTCTGTCTCCCAGGTTCGCGAATGCGCCTCACGCTTGCGGGAATTTGCCAAAACATCAGGGGTTTCTGTCTTCATTATTGGGCATGTTACAAAGGAAGGTGTCATAGCCGGTCCGCGTATTCTTGAACACATTGTAGACACAGTGCTCTATCTGGAAGGCGATCGTTTCCAGGCTTATCGCCTGCTCCGTTCGGTCAAGAATCGATTTGGAGCAACAGCCGAGGTGGGTGTCTTTGAAATGCGAGAACACGGCCTGGTGGAAGTTACCAATCCATCCGAGGCATTCCTATCGGAGCGTATGATCAACGCCGCCGGGTCAGCCATTGCAGTGACCATGGAAGGCACCCGTCCATTGCTGGTGGAGATCCAGGGATTGACCAGTCCAACACAGTTTGGTAATGCCCGTCGAACACCGAACGGAGTGGATATCAACCGGGTGCTTATGATCGCAGCAGTCTTAACCCGCCGCATGAATCTGCGGTTGTCGGAGCAGGATATCTTCGTCAATGTGGTAAGTGGTTTAAAGGTGGATGAACCGGCAGCCGATCTTGCCATTGCTGCGGCTGTTGCTTCGTCCATGAAAGATGTGCCTGTCAAAGCAGATTCTGTTTTAATCGGTGAAATCGGGTTGGCAGGTGAATTACGCATGCCCGGTCAAATGCCATTACGTCTACGCGAGGCAGCCAAGCTGGGCTTTAAAACTGCAGTGGTCCCCAAGCGCTTGCGAAAAGGTGAACCCTGGCCAGATGGGATTGAGATCATCGAATCTCGTTCTCTCTACCAGGCACTGGAAGCTGCCCTGATTTTGGATAAGCCTCTACCCAAAGGTCGAAAAGTTGTATAAGAACAATACTTCATTATTAGCTCTCACAAGGTTTCATTACTTGTGAGAGCTTTTTTTTATCATCTTCTTCTAATCCAATTCTATTAAAATTCTACCTAAATCTACATTGACGGATGTTTTGATCGTGATAAATTTACACCCGTCCGGTCGAAATAGGTAAATGGTTTTTTTTACAATTATTGGCAGCCTGAAATTAACTGGATGAAGCCCTATGAAAGAAGTTTTCCAGAATAAGACAGGTTTCCCGCAGGTTGCCCCCCATATTAAAGTGGGTACCCAGCCGACTATTGATCACCTGATGCGATTATTTTGGATAGTTACTCCAGAACTTGATCTTTTGGAAAAAATATGCTCCTGAAACGCATCCAACTTGGAATGATCCACGCTGCTGTAGCAATGACACTGGTTCCCATCAACAGCACCCTGAACCGGGTGATGATCAAAGAACTTGAGTTGTCTGCACTCCTGGTGGCAATTTTGGCTTCACTTCCCTATGTTTTTTCACCGATACAGATGCTGATAGGCTCCTATTCAGATCGCCATCCAATATTTGGATTACGGCGCACGCCTTATATCCTGCTTGGGCTTTTGTTATGCGTGGTCGGCGTGATCGTCACACCCCAGGTGGCTTTTGAGTTGGCGGGAAATTGGTGGTTGGGCTTGTGGTTGGGTATTTTGGCATTTGGAGCATGGGGTATGGGGTATAACTTTGCCAGTGTATCCTACATGGCTCTGGCATCTGAGTTATCGGGTGAAAAAGGGCGCAGCAAGACCATTACCGTCATGTTCCTTATCATGATCGTGAGCATGATCCTGACCTCGCTTGGAATGGGTCGTATGTTGGACCCGTATTCTCCCCAGGTTTTACAAGAGACCTTCATGATCATTGGTATGCTTGCTCTTTCAATAGGTGTCCTGGGTCTGCTGGGTCTTGAAAAAAAGGTTTCAAAACCTACCATCCATTCATCCGGGGGAAACATCATGATCCGCCAGATCTTTCGTTCAATAATGGATAACCAGCAAGCGAAAACTTTCTTTGTTTATCTTTGGTTATTATTAATCGCATTACTTGGGCAGGATGTTCTACTTGAACCTTTTGGTGCGGAATCATTTCAAATGAGTGTTCGCACAACCACCCAGCTTACTTCAATTTGGGGTGGATGTATGCTAGTAACATTGGCAGTTGGGGGGCTGCTTGAAGGACGGTTTCCCAAACGCACTCTCGCACAAGCTGGAAATTTTGGTGCTTTATTTGGCTTCCTTTTGATCGCAGCAAGTGGAATGTTCGCCATGATCCAAGTTTTCTATCTTGGAGTTGTTGTATTAGGTCTGGGGACAGGTCTTTCCACGGTTGCCAATCTTTCCCTGATGTTGGATATGACCACACCTGCCAATGTAGGCCTTTTTATTGGTGCTTGGGGTTTCTCCAATGCCCTTTCCCGATTAAGTGGCTCAGTGATGGCAGGATCGATCCGGGATGTGGTAACTTATTTATCCAGGAATGCTGTACTCGGATATGTGATCGTATTTATTGCCGAAATTGTATTGATGGGTGTATCCATATGGCTGCTGCGAAGTATAGATCCGGTTGCATTTCGTAAACGTGCCGGGAAAATCACTTTTTCCGAAAAAATCAGTGTGGGTATGGACAATTAGTAATGAATAAAAAATTGGATTGGATGACTCTCAGCCAGGTGGCAGGATTTCTAGGTGTGCACCCCAGCACAGTACGCTTATGGTCTGATAAAGGTCAGATACCTGTGCAACGTACTCAGGGCAACCACCGCCGCTTTCTAAGAGCTGAGGTCGAGTTATGGGCAAAAACAGCACGCCAGACAGAAAATCTGGAACCTGCCAATGTTGTCCAGCATGCACTTGGTAATATGCGTTTCCGGATCAAAGAAAACAATCTCGAATCAGAGTCGTGGTATCACAAATTGAATGAGGAAGCCCGTCTGCAATACCGTATGAGTGGCCGGATTTTGGTACAGGGGTTGTCGAATTTTCTCGTCAGCCAGGGGGATGATGCCATGTCGGAGGCGCATGCCATAGGTTATGAATACGCTTCGCGTGGGCGTACCTGCAATTTAGATAGTGTTGATGCCGTGCGGGCATTCCTCTTTTTTCGCAATACTTTGCTTATATCCATCGTTGATGTTTACCAGGAAGCCCGCATCCCATCCGGATCAGCCTGGAGCTCTATGCTCAATAAAATTCACACTTTTACAGACAACATATTGATCTCATTACTGGAAACATATCAATCCTTTGAAAACAAGGCTCATTAAACATTCACATGAAGAGTATGCATAATAAATTAAATAAATCCATACCACCCTTACGCGCCTATCCAAAACTGTATGAAAAGATCATTCCAATCGCAATCGGTCTGGTCGTAATCGTACTTGTGGTTTTATTGGTCATCACCTTAGGGGTTGCCCTGGGTGTATGGATCAACCCGGTTCAGCTCTAAATTAACAATAATAAATATATTTTTCTGGAGGTAGTTATGTTCAATGTGATCGTTCCACTTCTGTCAGGTATCATCAGTTTCGTGTTCGCTTTCTCTATCTTCAAGAGATACTTGGTACGAAAAGGTTCCTATCTCCTGATCTGGGGAATCGGTACGATCTTTTATGGGATCGGTAGTTTCAGTGAAGCCTATTATGGAGCCATCGGATGGAATCCACTTATCTTCCGCCTGTGGTATTTATTTGGGGCTATACTGGTTGCTGCCTGGTTGGGGCAGGGAACTGTATTTATGCTGGCAAAACGCAAGTGGGCGAATATCCTGCTGGTGATCTTGATCCTAGGGTCGGTTTATGGAGCTTTTAAGGTCTTTTCTGCCCAGCTTGATCCGGCATTAATGGCAACCAGCGCACATACCGGCAGTGAGCTGAGTGGTGCCGCCATAACAAGCCCTGGCGTGCGCATCCTGACACCATTCTTTAACATGTACGGTACATTAACCCTGGTGGGTGGTGCTGCATATTCTGCATTCATCTTCTGGCGCAAGAGGGTTCTCCTGCACCGAACCATTGGAAATATCCTAATCGCAACAGGGGCGACATTACCAGCTTTTGGTGGTTTTTTCAGCCGCTTACAGATCCCTGGGGCGTTATATATTGGAGAATTTCTGGGAATTCTTTTGTTGTTTGCTGGTTTTTTACGGGCAACCACACCCATGAAAAACGAAGCAGTTGCACCTGTGCCAGCAGCGGCTGACTAACTACATAAAAATTTCTCAGTGCTTATTTCTTGCTAATTGAGTGAGGTAGAGTTTACAGTGTGAGTCAAACTCTACCTCACTTTTTAATATAAAAAGAAATGGAAACCATGCCATGATAACATCACCTTATGCAAGGCTACATTCGCCATAGTCAGGTAGAGCTTCGAAAAACGAACCCGAATAATAAATTAAATCGGGGTGGTGCGTAAAATCGCTTGTTAATTCAAAGACTTGCCTGCCTGTGATGTGTAATCTGCTATTCGGGTTGCCTTATCCTGACATAAGTTGGTATTTATTTGCGTGTATAATCCTGTCAATCGATTGGAGAAACCATGAGCATACTCGACCTGCCTGTCATTTCACGTATTCGCCGTAATCATGGGCTGGAACATGCCAGCCTAAACATCCTAGCCTTAAGTAATCCGAACCTTGCATTGGCGGGGATTTCCTTCCCATCAGGATTCTTTGTACTGGGTGAAGTGGAAACCAACCAACTCAGGGCAGCCATTTTTCAGGCTTTAAATCGTATGCAAAATGGGGAAAAGCACCTGGCTGTTCACCCCAACTGTGGCACCAATTATGTTACCTCTGGTATTTTAGCGGGATTTTTGGCATGGCTGGGAATGATCGGCGCCAGGAACAAACGCGAAAAATTGGAACGCCTGCCAATGGTGATCTCTCTGGCAACGCTAGCCATCATCTTTACCCGACCTTTAGGGCTGATCATCCAGGAACGTATCACCACCAGCGGTGAACCTGCCAATCTTCAAATTGTGGATATCTTCCCCATCAGGTATGGAAATATCTGCATGCACCGGGTTGTTACCAGCGATTAAACCAGGCACCTGAATAAGATGAATGTTGCAACAGTCCATGTATTATTTGGCACAGATGAGTTTGCCATCCAACAGAAGATCCTTAATTTGATCGAAGATATGGGCGATTCTTCCACAGCAGAGATGAATATCGCCCGCCTGGATGGGCGCAATCTGAATATGGACGAACTAAATACAGCAGCCAATGCCATCCCATTCCTTTCAACCCACAGGTTGGTAATACTGGCAAATCCTTACTTTGTATTTAAAGGGGCTAAAGAACTTAATAAACTATGCTCAATTATTGAAGCCTTACCACCCACCACAACCCTGGTTCTGGCGGAATATCTTGATTCACCTGTAAATAAGAATAAGAGCGTGAGCGATTGGCTTCGTAAATTGACAACTTTTTCAAATGAAGGGGTCAAGATGAAGTCCCAGGAATTTAATAACCCGACTCGTGGGGAGCTTCCAAACTGGATCGTTCAGGAGACCAAGAAACAATCAGGGGTCATTAAAAAGCAAATTGGTATTGAATCTTCAGCTGCTTTAAAACTTGCAGATATGGTCGGAGAGAATACACGAATTGCCGCACAAGAAATAACCAAATTACTGGAATATGTAAATTATGAACGAAATATTACCGCAGATGATGTCGAGAAGATCAGCATTGTCTGCTCCCAGCAGGATGTGTTTGCGTTGGTGGATGCTCTTGGAAACAAAGATGGTCGTCAGGCGCAACATTTATTGCAACAACTACTTCAAACTGAGGATCCCTTCCAATTGTGGGGAATGGTAATCCGGCAATTCCGCCTGCTGTTGTTGACGCGTGAGATTATGGATGCTGGTGGGGGACAGGATGTTCTTGTGCGTGATTTACATTTACATCCATATGTGGCAGGAAAATTAATCGGTCAGGGCAGGCGATTTGGTCTTTTAGGATTGGAGCAAGTCTATCACCGCTTGTTGGATATGGACGAAGGAATCAAAACCAGCCAGATGAGCATCGATCTTGCCATGGATTTGTTGGTGGTTGAACTGTCCATGTGAATATTCTTGTACCTGGCATATAAAGTATAATCCTTAGCATGGTAACCCCTCCCCAATTTAACGAAGCCTATATCTCAATTGATGTTGAAACTGCCGGCCCCATTCCCAGCCAATACGCCATGTTATCCATTGGAGCTTGCACAGTGGGTAAGCCCAGGCATAAATTCTACATTGAGCTTAAACCAGACAAAGAAAAATTTCTAAGCGAAGCTCTCGCGATCAGCAAACTTTCCATGGAAAGACTAGCTGGAGATGGGGCTGACCCCAAAATTGCCATGCAGAGTTTTGCCGACTGGCTGAAGAAAGTAGTCCCTGAAGATCATCGTCCACTCTTCGTTGCCTTTAATGCTCCTTTCGACTGGATGTTCATCAATGAATATTTTTTCAACTATTTGGGTCATAATCCTTTTGGACATGCACCCCTAGATATAAAATCTTATTTCATGGGATTGGAAGGTGTTGCCTGGTCGAAGACCAGTATGTGGAATATAGGTGAATATTTTCGTAAAAAAAGGCGACTCAGCCATCACGCTTTACAGGATGCCATTGACCAGGCTGAGCTCTTTGAAGAAATGCTTGCCAAGTCTGCTCAGAATGCATCTGATTAATTAATTTATCTGGATCTGCCAGACACATCCAGTCCCCTTTTTTGACAAGATACAACATCTTAATATTCAACCATTTGTTCTATTGAAGGAGGTAAAAGATGAGCAAGTCTAATAATCCCAGAAAAGATCTGAAAAATATCCTTGATTCAGCCAAGCGCATGGGTGTTGAATTGGATGAAGAAGAAGCCTTGCAATGGTTAGCTGCAATGGCTGCTGAAGATGGTCAGAGCGGTATGGTGCAGGATTCACGTACTGGAGTCTTCGGTCACAAAGTCAGTATGCTGGATTTCAGCCCGGAGGACCTGGAGCACTTCCGCAAGATCGGACGGCTGGTGGAATTTGCGGATGAACCTGGACGGATAGAGACCGCACTGGCACTTTCGGGTTCAGCTGCACAATCCAAAATCCAGACCTATCCTGGTGATTGCGACTTTTTCGAGCGTGTCAACATTCTGGCACCATCCAAGGTGGAAGCTTGTCACATCCTGGCTGAGATCATGCGTACCAAAGTGATCGATACCCTGAAAGGTCCCACTTACCAATTGATCGAGGTCAAGTTTGGTTCATATCCAGTCGATACAGTTAAGAATGGTGAATTACAACGCAAAGGAACTCCGATTTCCTGGGTTGCTGCCGAAGTTGTCGCTGGTCAGTTTGATGGATTTTCACCGGAAGGTCAGCCCATTGTAGTTCAGTGGGATGTTGTTTCTGATGAACCAGGATGGTGTAAGTTGGATTGGATCATCGCAGATCCGGTACGCGGTACACTGGCAAATGCCAGTAATATGCTGGATGTAACCTGGGAAGCTCCGGATGGCACTATCACACCCCTGGATGGCTACCTGGACCCGTATTTTCAGGAGGTCTACCTGGAAGCCGAATCGGTGCCCATCTTTTCCAAGCTGGCCCAGCATGTCTCGGCTAATGCCCTGGATGAATATGTCAGTCAACTGGAAGGGGAAGTCAATAAATACCTGAACAAACAGGTTAATTATGGCAAAGCTGCCAAGCGTATGTACAACATTTTTCGCTTGACCGGGCGTTATGGCGAGGCATCCTTCATCCGGGAGCTGTTCGATGAACCAGCTTCCATGCTTTACCAGGTCTGGTCATTGATACGCACCATTGAGGATTGCTGTAATCCAACTTCACCAATCACACATGAGCAAATGCTGGCTCAAACCGATCAATTAATTTTTTCCGTCATCTCGGCTCTGGAAGGTGACCAGGAAACCGAGATCGTGCGGTTGCTTCTTCGAATGCGAGATGCGCTCAAAGATCAGCACACCAACAAGGAGTTGAACCCGGATGCTGAAGCTGCCCGCGCTGAAGTGATCAATGTAGTCAACAATTTCTTCTACGAAAAGCTGACTGCTGTGCCGGAGATCAAGGGTTATATGGACGGATTCCATCCAAAATAACGGCACCGGAAGGATCTTGAGTATTTAAAGTTAATTTGCATTTTGTAAAATGAATTTATAGCAGGAAGGTCGAAATTCAATTAACATCCCGGGATGGGACGTGATGGCTGCGGCACTGGTGTTAATCGATAAGACGCGCCTATTTGAACGCATCTTTCGAAATCTATGGCGGGGAGGGCGGGATTCGAACCCGCGGCTGAGTTTAACCCCAGCACTCACTTAGCAGGCGAGCCCAATCGGCCACTCTGGCACCTCCCCATATTCAATTATCCATATTCCAATCAACCCAGTATCAGCGGAGGGAGAGGGATTCGAACCCCCGGTGGCCTTGCGACCACGACTGATTTCAAGTCAGTTGCCTTAAACCTCTCGGCCATCCCTCCAAGCGGAGCGATTTTACCATAATTTATAAGGCAATGGGGGACAGGAATTATTATCGCACTCATAGTACAATAAAACCATTGTCTGAATTGAATCTGAGCCTGGTATTGGATTGGTTGGATCTACCAGTTCGAATGCAGGTTTACTTTGAAACAAACATTTTTATCACCATGGAGAAAATTATGATAACTAACCCCGTTCTTGAAACCATGCTCAATCACAAATCAGTCAGAAAATTCACCCGGGAAAAGCCAGACGATGAGGTCTTGGAAGCCATCGTTCGAGCTGGTCAGCAGGCACCCTTTGCATCCCAGCTTTACAGTGTTTTGCTTTCTCGAAAACCAAGATTGCCTTTTGGCGGAACATTGTTGTTCACCATCTGTGTTGATTTTTACAAACTTGAGCTCTTCATGGGTCGACGCGGTTGGAAGCGCGTGTCCAATGACCTGGGAATGTTGTTCTTCGGGATCCAGGATGCTGCCCTGATGGCTCAAAATATGGTCACGGCTGGTGAGAGCCTGGGGTTGGGGAGCTGTTTCCTGGGATCAACTCCTTACCGGGCAGAACGCATAAAAAAGGAATATCACCTTCCCGATGGAGTTTTTCCCCTCGTGCAGTTGACAATGGGATATACAGCAGAAAAATTCCCACCGCGACCGCGTTATCCACTCGCCTTTACCTTATTTGAAGATGAGTACAAGATCACAGAGGAAATGCTTACAGAAGCCATGCAGACAATGGATGAAGGTTACCTGGCGCAGGGTTATTACAAAAAGCAAAAAGCCAAAATTAAATTAGAAGATGATCGAGAAGATACCTTCACTTATGATGATTATTCCTGGACTGAGCACATTTCACGAAAATGGGGACAGTGGATGAAAGATCCGGATGAATTAATGGATCAATTGTCCAAGTGTGGAATGGATTGGAGAAAGAAATAGTCTCTCCATTTTGAGGCTGACAGCCATATAGTAGTAGCAAAATTCTTATTTGAAGTTTTAAACTTTTAACTCCTTTAGCATGAATTTTCTGAAGGAGTTTTCTTTTGTCAATATTAACAAAAAACTAAGATATGCAGGAAACTCCTTATGCTATAATCGCAATTCGAAAGGGAATCCATGCTTAGAAAATTTGTCAGTATTTTCGGGGGAGACCCCAATAAAAAAGAGATAGAAAAACTGGGCGAGGTGGTCGACCAGATTAATACGTTGGAAGCAGATTATGAAGCTCTGAGCGACGCTGAACTTCAACATAAGACTGTTCTTTTTAAGGAACGTATTGCTGCAGCATTGGAAGGTCTCGAAGATGAAAAAGAAATCCTTCAAGCTCAAGCTGAGGTTCTGGACGAGATCCTATTGGAAGCTTTTGCTACAGTCCGGGAAGCCAGCAAACGCACCCTTGGTCAACGTCCATATGATGTGCAGTTGATCGGTGCAACCGTTCTGCACCGCGGCCAGATCGCTGAGATGCGGACTGGAGAAGGCAAGACCCTGGTAGCTACTTTACCAATTTATCTTAATGCGCTCACCGGAAAAGGTGTACACCTGATCACGGTCAACGATTACCTGGCACGCCGCGATGCACGCTGGATGGCACAGGTCTATCATTTTCTGGGGCTTAGTGTAGGTGTCTTACAGATGGCATCTGCCACAGAGAATGGTAAAAAGGCCTTTATATATGATCCCGAACGAGAATCTGCGAGAGAAGATCAGGACAAGCTGCGCCTGGTGGATCGTAAACTGGCTTATGCATCCGATGTTGTCTACGGTACCAATAGCGAGTTCGGATTCGATTATCTGCGCGATAACATGACCATGAATATGGCAGATCGTGTCCAACGTGGACACCATTATGCCATTGTAGATGAAGTGGATAACGTGTTGATCGATGAAGCCCGTACACCTCTTATCATTTCAGGGCCAGCCTCAGGGGATGTGGAATGGTATGGTCGCATGGCACAATTGGTACGCCAATTGAAAGTTGAAGATTATGAAATCAGCGAAAAGGATCGCAGTATTTCAATGACCGAAGTTGGTACAGTACACATTGAGCAACTTCTTGGTCAACCATTGCGCGATCCGGAACGCCCCGAAGATGTAACTCCTGAGCAGGCGCGTTTGTTAGGTTACCTTGAACAAGCCTTACGAGCCCAGTTCCTTTTCCATCGCAATAAGGACTACCTGGTGCAGGGAGGCAAGGTGGTTATTGTTGATGAGTTTACCGGGAGGCTGATGCCGGGTCGGCGTTGGTCAGATGGTCTCCACCAGGCTGTTGAAGCAAAAGAAGGCGTCAAGGTGGAACCAGAGAATATCACTTATGCCACCATCACTTTACAGAATTATTTTCGTATGTACAAGAAATTGGCTGGCATGACTGGTACTGCCTTGACGGAAGCGGAGGAATTTTCAGAGATCTACAAATTGGAAGTCCTTCCCATTCCCACAAACCTGGAATACCAGGTTGCCACCAACAATGCCGATCTTGTGGAAGTGCAGGCTCAGGACGAATTTCTGTATAAATATACATGTTATGCCCGAGAAGATGACCCCACTTCTACGCCTGTCTTCTGGAAACGCAAGGATTACCCGGATGTAATCTACCGTACCGCTGAAGCAAAGATGCGGGCACTGGTGCTCGAGATCATTACTTACAACATCAAGGGACGACCCTTATTGGTGGGAACTACTTCAGTGGAAGGCTCAGACCACCTATCCAACCGCCTTCGAGCTGAACCTGTGCGGCGACTTTTGCAAATCTATCTGGTTCGAAAGACCTGGTTAAAAGCTAACGATCGGGAGGAAGATGGGAGATTGATCTCGGAGCTTGCAGATTTTAACAAGCCACTTGAAAAGATCCAGCCTAATGATCTGCGCTCCTTGTGCCGAGAGCTGGGGCTCTCTCTAAATCTTGAAGAGCCTGCCAATATTGACCCTCTGATCGAGTTTCTGGGTTTGTCGCCCGAAGATGAACCTCGTCTGAAAATGATCCTACAAGGCGGTGTTTCCAATCAGGTTTTAAACGCCCGAAAACATACAGAAGAAAGCCAGGTGATCGCTGGAGCAGGTGCTTTTGGTTCCGTAACCATTGCCACCAACATGGCCGGGCGTGGTGTCGATATTAAGTTGGGTGGTGAGATTGCCGAAGAAGTCCTGAGCATCGTCCACCGTGTCCTTCGAAAGGCAGGCTATAACGAACCCTACGAAATGTCTTTGGAAGAACGTCGTCAGGAATTGCTCAAACTTGATGCAGCCTCATTTGGTATTTATGAAACAGAGATCAAATATTTCCTTCAATATTTTGAGGATATGGAAAAAGTTCGTTCTCTGGGAGGATTGCATGTACTCGGCTCTGAGCGCCATGAATCGCGCCGGATCGATAACCAATTGCGGGGTCGAGCAGGTCGTCAGGGTGATCCTGGTTCTTCACGATTTTATCTTTCCCTGGAAGATGACCTTATGCGTATGTTTGGTGGAGAACAGGTCAAGAACATGATGGAGCGTTTGCACATCGATGATGCATATCCACTCGAACACCGCATGGTTACCGGCATCATCGAACAATCCCAGCACAGGGTGGAAGGTGCAAATTTTGATGTCCGCAAGCATTTGTTGGAATATGATGATGTCCTCAATGCTCAACGTATGCGTATCTATTCCCAACGTGACCGGGTCTTTGAAAAAGATGACCTGAACGAAGATGTGGATGAATTGCTTTCGGGAGAAATTCAACAGCGAGTGCCAGCTGCCCTGGTGGACGAGGAAGGTCCCTGGCGTTTATTGGCATGGTTGGATCAAATTCAGCCATTTATAACCTATTCGAATGAAATCTTCCCAACCTTTTCTTACCAATTGCTTTTGAATGAACTCGAAAATTCCGGGCAAGATCTGCGAACTTCCATTTTGGAGATGGCCAGACTTGCCATTGATCTTGAACAGGAACATATTCTCACAGCCACCCAGGATCTGGCAGATCGTACCGGTGAAAGCCTGGAAAAACAAGTAAAAGAACGCGTCGATATCCTGGATACGTTTTTCGATGCTTTTGATGACAATGAAGACGAAACACCCCGTCGTGCCCAGGAAATCTTGGATGAGATCTCCGGGTTGGCACGTTTACCAATTCGACTGACTTCTGAACAGATGCGAACATTGACAGAAGAGCCGATTGAACTTCAAGAGACTATTCAGATCCAAGTGGAATATTTTTTAACAGATATCACCATCACGCGCTTATTGGGTGCCATTGAAAATCGCTTGGGAGATCCGTTGGATCTGGAAAAATCCAGCTTACAAGATCAGGATTGGGATGAAATTGTTTACCAGGTTATGCAAGCTATGCATGCCAATCTTGAAAAACGCAAAGAAAATCTGGTGGGTGAGAACGGTCTGGTTGTGCGTGATTTGGATGGTATTCTCCAACGCTCGCAGACCCTGGATGATAGTGGTAGAATTCGATTGTTAAATTCTATAGCGCAGGGTCGCAGGACTGCTTTTGATAATAAAACCCATCGCCAGGTTCAACAAATTACAGTTCGTTTTAGTTATCTTTACCTGGCTGCCAAATTACTTGAAAATAAAGAGCCGGATCAAGTAATTGAGGATGTCATGGAGCATCTGGAAGAGGCACGAGACATCATTCGCCGCACTTGGGGCGATAGTGAATGGCTTCGTCTCACACAGAACCAGAATGCAACCAGATTGATAGATTTACCGCAAATTGCCTCGGCGGTCAATTTGCCGGATGGCATTGATTTTCCCGAAGATCGCATGAACCTGCCCCTGCCAGAGCTGAAAGATGATGAGCGACTGGCTGTTGTGGATGAACTGGGCAAGCGTATACAAACCCAGATCTATCGCCAGATATTATTAGGTGCCATATCAGAATTGTGGGTGGATTACCTGACGAGGGTGGAATCCTTACGTATTTCGATTGGCCTGGAAGCCTATGCACAACGTGATCCACTGGTACAATACAAAGGACAAGCTTCACAATTATTCCAGACTTTATTAGGAGACATCCGTTCTGCTGTGATCAGCCGAATTTTCTTATACACTCCACGCGCCCAGAGTTCCCTGCAGAATGAAACCAGCGCTGAAGCACCCCCTGAAAGCCAGATCGCTAAAGCCGGCCGTAAGAAAAAAAGACGCAGACATTGATTTGAAGAATTCAGCAGATTCCTGACTGTGTAAGGCATTTCCCATGTTGGATTTGAATCGCCGCTTGGAAGGGTCCATCCAATTGAAAAATTCTGTTTATAAAGCTGGCAATTGTCGGATTGATCATTATCCTGGATTCGAACGATCCAAACTTACACAGATCACGCTTGGTAATGAATATCAATTGGCATATGAAACCTTCCGGAAGAGTCAGGTTGACCTATAACAAGAACTTGCTACGCTCAGGATTCCTTGCTTCGTGTTGAATTGTGTCAGGTTTTTATTTTTATTGATCGATAATTGGAATAATACCTGCTGGATCATAACAAGTTGTAACTGAGTGTTTCCTTTCCCTATATATCTTTCTCGCTAATGCCGGGATTGATATGTAAATCAATTATGGAGTTGGTAAGAGGTCGTTGAAGTCTTGGTGAGTTTTCTTGTTTCCTGGTTACCAGCAAACTCCTGAAGAAAGCAGTACGAATTGATCGGATTAATAATTAATACTGATTGCTGTCAGGGCATTTGCAAGAGTGAGCTGCACAGATAAACCCTAATTTTTTTCGGAAAAACAAGAATTAATTTGAGAAATAATTACAATTAAGTGTAACGGAGACCGCATGGCAGAAGATTATTTCAAATCCCGTGATTCATTAACCACCAAACAAGGAAGATTTACGATTTATAGATTGGATGCCCTGGAAAAAGCAGGTTTGACAACTATTCAACGCTTACCATACACCATTCGCATCATGCTTGAGGCTGCTTTAAGACAATGCGATGGGCAAAACATCACTCAAGAAGATGTCAAAAATATCGCTGCATGGAAACCGGTTGATCCAGATCGTCCAGGCATCCCATTCCTGCCAGCTCGAGTGATCATGCAGGATTTTACCGGCGTCCCGGCTATCGTGGACCTGGCAGCCATGCGCTCAGCAGTCGCCCGCCTGGGCGGTGATCCAAAGAAAGTCAATCCGGTCGTTCAGGTGGATCTAGTGATCGATCACTCAATTCAAGTTGATTTTTTTGCCACCGGTGATGCATTACAGCGCAATACAGAAATGGAATTTCAGCGCAATCGGGAACGTTATGAATTCCTCAAGTGGGGACAAAAGTCCTTTGATAATTTTCGTGTTGTTCCTCCAGCAACAGGAATCGTCCATCAAGTAAATCTGGAATTTCTAGCCAAAGTGGTCCTGTCAAAAAAAGAAGGCAAAGAAACAGTGCTTTACCCTGATACATTGGTGGGAACTGATTCACATACGACCATGATCAATGGATTGGGGGTGGTTGGTTGGGGTGTTGGTGGCATTGAGGCAGAAGCAGTCATGCTCGGCCAACCCATGGATATGCTTCTGCCAGATGTGGTTGGTTTTAAATTGATTGGCCGTTTAAAGAACGGTATAACTTCTACCGATCTTGTTTTGACCATCACACAGATGCTCCGGTCGAAGGGAGTGGTTGGGAAATTTGTGGAATTCTTTGGCCCGGGATTGAGATCTCTTTCGCTTCCTGATCGTGCTACCATCGCCAACATGGCACCTGAATACGGTGCTACTATGGGATTCTTCCCAGTGGATAATGAAACCCTGAATTATATGCGTATGACCGGTCGCCCGGAAAAATTGATCAAATTGACTGAAACTTATTGTGATGTGCAGGATCTCTTCCTGAATGAAAACAGCCCTGACCCGGTCTATACAGATACATTGGTATTGGATTTAGATTCAGTGCAAACATGCCTGGCAGGACCCAAAAGACCACAAGATCGGGTCAACTTGCCTGATATGAAAAAAACATTTCAGCTAGCGCTAATCTCACCCATCAAGGAGCGCGGTTTTGAATTAAAACCAGAAGAATTGGATCGCAAAGCCATTGTTGGTACCAATGGAGGCTCTTATGAGATCGGTCATGGAGCTGTAGTAATCGCAGCAATCACCTCCTGTACCAATACTTCCAACCCTTACGTAATGATCGCGGCTGGTTTGGTGGCTAAAAAAGCCTTGGAACTCGGTTTAACAGTCAAACCACAAGTCAAGACCAGTTTTGCACCTGGCTCAAGAGTGGTTACCGAATACTTGAAGAATGCCAAACTTATCGAACCTCTCGCCAAACTTGGATTCAACCTGGTTGGATACGGCTGTACTACCTGCATAGGAAATTCTGGTCCACTACCAGGTGAAGTTGCAAAGGCTATTGGAAAGGTAGATATCGTAACAGCAGCCGTAATATCTGGAAACCGGAACTTTGAAGGACGTGTACACCCTCAGGTTAAAGCCAACTACCTGGCTTCGCCGCCATTGGTTGTGGCTTATGCGCTTGCTGGAACTGTGGACATTGACCTTGAAAAAGAACCTCTGGGCATTGGCAAGAATGGTCAACCTGTTTATCTAAAAGATATTTGGCCAACATCCCTGGAGGTACTGGATAATGTAATTACGAAAGTAAATGCAAGCATGTTTGTCCACAAATATCGGGATGTCTTTGAAGGAAGCGATATGTGGAAAGATATCCATATCACTTCAGGGGATTTATATGCCTGGAATGAAGCCTCAACTTACATCCAGCATCCGCCTTTCTTCCAGGACCTGAAATTGGAAGTCCCCCATGTCAGTGATATCAAAGGTGCACGTGTCCTGGTCAAGTTACGTGATTCCATTACAACAGATCATATATCACCGGCGGGCAACATTGCCAGCAGCAGCCCAGCAGGAATTTATCTGCAGGAGCAAGGAGTGGCGATACGCGATTTCAATTCTTATGGATCACGCCGCGGCAATGACCGCGTGATGACACGCGGTACCTTCGCCAACATTCGCTTAAAGAACCAGATGGTACCTGGGGTTGAAGGTGGAGTTACCCACTTCTTTGGAAAAGTTGAAAAAGACACCAGTATTTTTGAAGCTGCCATGCAATATGGAGCGTTGGGCATTCCAACCATAGTTTTGGCTGGTAAGGAATATGGCACTGGTTCCAGCCGGGATTGGGCAGCCAAAGGTACTCTTCTTTTGGGTGTAAAAGCGGTCATTGCCGAATCTTTTGAACGCATTCACCGTTCCAACCTGGTTGGCATGGGTGTATTACCACTTCAATTTGAAGCCGGCCAAACCGCAGAAAGTTTGGGTTTATTGGGGAATGAAATCTTTGACATTAGCGGCTTACACGACACCATGCTTCCACAAAGCATTGTGACGGTAACAGCCTGGAAAATAAATGGTCAAAGCCTCCAGTTTAAAACCAAATTATTGCTCAACACACCGGTTGAAGTTGAATATTATCGCAACGGAGGAATCCTGCACAAAGTGTTGAGGAACATGATTAAATAAAGCCTGAATAATTCAATTTCTTGTGCTTATTATATAAATTGTATATTTAAAATTAAATTTACTTATCTTTTTATTGAGTTATGATTCCAAACCTGCTTTCCTATTCGGAATATAAGCGAAAATAATCGCCAAAGTAAATGGGTAAATTAAGTGTATCCGATTCTTCAATAACAATTTTTGCATCCCGGTGTTCTTGGAGATAATCATTGATGTTCATGGATTCGCATTCTTTTTAAGGGATTCGTTCATTTTAGAGTATAATGACTTGGTTAATATCAAAACAAGGAGAGCTTACCTACATGAGTAACATAAAAGAAATCTTGGTTTCCCCTTATGGTGGAAAACTGGTCAAATTGCTTCAAACTGGAGAGAAACGTTTAGAGCTGATCGAACAGGCTAATCATTACCCATCCATACAATTATCAGCACGCGCCTTGCACGATCTGGAATTACTAGCCAGTGGTGGTTTTTCTCCACTGGATCGTTTCATGGGTAATAGTGATTATCAACGCGTCCTGACAGAGATGCGCCTTGAAAATGGCGCCCTTTTTCCTATCCCCATCACGCTGACAGTTAATAAGACGGAATTACCCACGCATACGGAGTGGGTGGCTTTGCGCGATTCGCGTAATAACCTCATCGCAGTGATGCGCATGGAAGAGATCTTCACCTGGGATCCATTACGAGAAGCCCGACTGGTGCTGGGTACCACCGATAATCGCCACCCGATGGTTTCAGAGATGGACCGCTGGGGAGATCTATGTATCTCTGGTGAACTAAAAGTCTTGAACATGCCGATATATTTTGATTTTAGAGATATTCGTCATACGCCAGCACAAGTGCGTAAATTGCTTGAAGCCAAAGGATATGCCAACGTTGTGGCTTTCCAAACCCGCAACCCGATGCACCGTATTCATGAAGAACTCACCAAGCGCGCAGCTGAAGAGATCGGTGGCAGCTTGTTGATCCACCCAGTGGTGGGTCTGACCAAACCGGGAGATGTTGACCATTACACACGGGTCCGTGTTTATAAAGCTTTATATGAAAATTATTATGATTCGGATCGAACAGTTCTCAGCCTGTTACCATTAGCCATGCGAATGGCAGGACCACGCGAGGCTGTCTGGCACGCCATTGTACGACGAAACTATGGTGCCAACCACTTCATCGTTGGTCGTGATCATGCCGGCCCCGGGAACGATAGCGCCGGTAAACCATTCTATGGTCCATACGAAGCCCAGGATATGATGAGCCAGTATGAATCCGAGATAGGTGTAAAGATGGTACCTTTTAAGATGCTGGTTTACCTTCCGGATGAAAAGGTTTACGTTGAGGAGGATAATATTCCGAAAGGCGCCAAAGTGGCAAATATCTCAGGCACACAAGTGCGGGATGATTATCTGGCTAAAGGTAAATTGCTGCCTGAATGGTTTACCCGCAAAGAGACCGCTGAGATCCTTTCCGAGGTCCATCCTCCTAAAAACAAGCAGGGTGTTTGTCTCTGGTTTACCGGTCTGAGTGGATGCGGAAAATCTACAATTGCGGAAGCACTTATGCCCATGTTGATGGAGCACGGCAGACAGGCAACTGTATTGGATGGGGATGTGGTCCGTACGCACCTCTCCAAAGGCCTGGGGTTCAGCAAGGAAGATCGTGATACAAATATTTTACGCATTGGTTTTGTTGCTGGCGAGATCACCCGGCACAATGGCACAGTAGTCTGTGCAGCCATCAGTCCTTATCGATCCACGCGCAATGAAGCACGCAAGATGGCAGGATCCGATCAGTTCGTAGAGATATGGGTCAACACTCCCCTTGAGATCTGCGAACAGCGCGATATTAAAGGCCTGTATGCCAAAGCCAGGCGCGGTGAATTAAAGGGTTTCACCGGGATCGATGATCCTTATGAAGAGCCAATCAACCCTGAGCTTGTACTTAGCACGGTTGAAACCAACCCAGAAGAGAATGCGAGGATGATCGTGGCATTTCTGCAAGAGCGCGGTTTTATTTAAGCAAAGAACCTTTCAATCATTAATAAAACATGATCAAGCTGAAATATGATTGAACTTACCAATTCATCCTGGAGTGATTCCTCATGTCCACTGCCAGAAGAAACTAAAAGTTGCAAGTGAGGGATATTTGAGCGTCGCAATAATATCGATTTTGGCAGGGTTAGCCGTTGGAATGCTGATCGGGATGACAGGTATGGGTGGTGGAGCCATCATGACTCCATTTCTCATCTTGGTGATGAAAATCGATCCAGTTTTGGCGATTGGCACTGATCTGGCATTTGCTTCCATCACCAAGTGGTTAAGCGGATTTCAGCACTGGCGTCAAAACCGGATCAATCTAAAAAGTGTTCTATGGATGGCTTTGGGAAGCATTCCAGCGTCCTATGTGACATCCCATTACATAATTTCCAAAGCCGGAAGCTCGGATAACTTACGGCCCATTTTAGCGATGATCCTGGGTGGGGTGTTGGTCCTGATCAGCCTGTATACCTTTGCACGTTCCATGAATTGGATAAAGATCTCCATGGACGAAAATTGGCCTCCGGTTTGGGTGTTAACTCTGGTCGGCATGGTCGGTGGAGGGCTTGTTGGCCTTACTTCCGTTGGAAGCGGAACCATCATAATGGCAACCTTACTGGTCTTTTATTCCATTCCGGCTGCTCAATTGGTCGGCATGGATGTGCTGCATGGCGCTATTTTGACCTCAATACCAGCCATAGTTTATGCTTTTGGAGGACAGGTGGATTGGAACCTGGCAGCCTGGTTATTGGTTGGTTCGATTCCTGGGGGTTGGTTCGGTACACGCTTGGTGAGTATCGTTCCGCAAAGGATTGTGCGAGGGATATTAAGTGTGATCCTTCTGTTCGCTGGGTTACGTTTGTTTTTTAAATGACAGTAATCCTCAAATAACTGATTTTTTATCAATGAGAACCAAAATAATATGTGCCTTGAATTTTTCAAGGCACCTTGGTTTTTAACCATTGAACACGAAAGATGTTCTATGCTATTCAGAAAGGATACCACAAACAATACGGAGGTTGAAACGAGATTATCTGATATTTAACTGATGAAGATCGTTTAAAGGAATATCATTCCGTGGTGAATCAGGATCTATTGATCCCTATTGAAAATAATCATGCTTAAATATGGAGACCCTCACCTGCACTGCGTTTCGGCGCAAGTGTCGGTCGATAATACATAATCTCTGGGTGACAAGCCTGGGCAGTTACAATATAACTTAAATTGATATTGATCTCATAACAACCGCATTTGTGAAGGTTGGGTGATCGGATCTGAACCCATTTTTTCCTGCCAATCTTGGCGAGTGAGTGTTTTATCTTCAGCCAGCAGTCTTATCTGCCGGAATTTGATGAACTTCCATTTTTCAGCGAATTTCTTGAGAACTGGATCCCGCTCCAATTTATAGGATACCAAACCCGCCCGGCTCCCCGGTAAAATAATGCAGGATGTCCCTGTGGGTAGGATCTCCTTCAGTATAATTTCCCCGATAACTGCTGATGTAATCATATGAAATGTAAAAACTGATCTCCCTTCATCCAGCCATTGAACAATTCGGGTTTGACTATCTATTGTGGAAACCTGATACCCTAATTGTCTTCCAATTGTCTCCAGCATGCCATGCATGGCTTTTATATCTGCTTTGCGCTTTTTGGGGGAGTCCTCAGGGCGCAAAGTCCAGCCAGAGTATTCCATTGTGGCATAAGACTCGAGAATATTATTTACAATACCAAGCTGTGGGGTGTATAAGCCAGGAAATCCCTGGTTGATGGCAGACTCAATTTTCAATTGGATCACGTCCAGGCTGTGTGACAGGTATTTTACCAATGCCATTTCCACTCGATCTGGTAAGGTTGCTGTCTCCTCAGGATATTCTCGCAGACCCCACAAACCTGTTTCCAGACTGTGTAGCGTGCCTGCATACCTGATAAATATTTCACTTTCCAGAGCTTGTTGGATAGGAGTATGAATTATTGTTAGGGCATCCACCTGCCAATTCAGGCAACGATTAGCTGCCAGATACGCCAGACTGGCTGTATGCAGGTGCAGATAGGTGACTGGTTCGCCTCTTTTTTCAAGGTATTTTGCCAAAGCATCCCTTAAACCCGAATTGTCGATCTTATTAGTTTCCTGTTGAAAAAATGCCCGCCGTTGCCAGTGGATTTGCACCGGATCGTTTGAACTGCGCAGGGATATGGCTTGCAAGTTAAATCCGGAGGAGGCTGCTGCCAGCAAAGCTGCTGATAGAAATGAAGGTTCAGGTTCAGGTAGCAGGGCAAAGAAGGGAGCTTTTAAAGATAAATGGGGACTAAGATTTTTCAAAGCTGCATGCATGGCAGCCGCATGCCAGTTCCAATCATAGCGTTGCCTACGTAACACACTCTTAAAAGGGGCAACAGCCTCTCGCCCCCACAACCAGCCTGCCCATAATGCTGAGAGACTCCAGTATGCCTGATTGGGGCGTGGTAAAACAGATACTACTGCCTGAATCGGGATGGAATCAAGATGTTTGGCCAATTCACGCTGTGGACCTTCGAAGATGCATATGCCGGAGCTTTCAATTGGCAGATCCGGCCAGAAACTGACGGATAATTCTTTTTCTTCTGTAACCCAGGTTTCCACACTTTTTTCAAGTGCCAACCAGATGTTAATTTCCCGAAAACGCGGTGGTATGACCAATTGACGAGGGCGTGGACGCTCGGAAGGATGCAACCAGAGCGTATTGGTCTCATCGCAGGTTGTTAATATCAGAGCGGTCAGATCACGGCGCTGACGGGGAGAGATGGATAGACCATCCAGCTTATTGATGATCGTAATCAGACTATAAATGGCACGCGGCAGGTAGTATTCAAGTGCTTCCTGTACATACAAGCGATCAGGATCGCCCATTGCTGCCACACGCTCCAAGGCGCGTGCTTTATGCAGGGCTTTGGAATTAGCTATTTGCGAGATCTTAATATGGTCTTCGGGAGTAGTATCAAATTCACCTCCATTCCCGCACTGAGGACATTGGAGAATACGGGATGAAGGAAATTCTTCATTGCGTTCCCAGATAAAAGCCTGGGCAGGGATCCTGTTTTGACAATAAGGACAGGTGGTCAGATACAGAGATTGGAGGTGGGTTTCCAAACGTTCATCCCCTTTTCGACTGGAAGCCAATTCTGCTAAAGCTGATTGAAGTTCAGCACGGGTTGGAGGGCTGGCTGCCATCTCCATCAAGAAGCGGGTGATGGGATTGTTGACCGCAGTAAGCACACGGTAACCCGATCTCGCCATTTCCACCACCAGGTGGCTGGAAGCTCCGAAAGGGTCCAGGATAAATGCTCCGGGTTGAATTCCAGACTGAAACAGGTAAGTTTTAATTACACCTATAGGCAAAACAGGCAGGAATCGTCCCAAAGGTCCTGGTTTGGAGGGTTGTTCCCCTGGAAGAAAAGCATGTGCAGAAAAAATATCCATATCTGCTATCAGTATAATGGTTTGAAGCTAAATTTCAAGATGGGTAAGGTATCAATCTGGAATGTGGATTAACAACCACCTGTCATCATTATGCAGATCATATAGGGCTCAAGTTCCAGAACGCCATTCTTGTATGGCGTGCCACCTGATTCTGGAATAAGAAGATCCCAATTATTCTCGGTAACCGCCTTATCCAGACTGGTCTTAATCTTTCGTTTTGAGAAATTAATAGCCACCAGGATAGTTTGCCCTGGTATTTGGCGTAAAAAGGCCAGCACATGCTTTGATTTGGAAATCAGTGGTTTGTATTTACCCTGGCGTAAAGCCGGGTATTTTTTCCTCAAATGGATCAATATGCGTGTAAGATGGAGCATTGAATTGGGATCCTGCTCCTGCTGGGAGACATTACGTTCTTTGTAATCCGGGTGAACAGGAAGCCAGGGTTGGGTGTCTGAAAAACCTGAATAAGTAGAATCATCCCATTGCATTGGTCCCCGGCAACCATCACGGCCCTTGTAAAATGGCCAAAACCGTTTGCCGGGTGGATCCAAGACCTGACTATGTTTCAATCGTAAATCCCGCATGCCTATCTCTTCGCCATAATATAAGAATGGGGTGCCTCTCAAGGTCATCAATAGTGTCATAGCAAGCCGTGCTTGGAAATCTTCTTCCTTGCGGGAATATCTACTGGAGGCGCGTGGCAGGTCGTGATTACTCATAACCGTTGTCGGCCAACGTTCATCCTTAAATATTTCTTCCCGCCTTAGAATTTGTTTGAGCACCCAAGCAGGATTCCATGGGAAAAACAGGTCACCTTTTGTGAAGTCAAAACTAAATGCGGCATGTAGAAGTTGGTCACCTACATAGCTGGAAGCTTTTTCAGGAGTAGCCATAAATGTCTCGCCGACAGAATATCGTTGAGAGTAATTTTCAAGAAGCTTGCGAAACTCTTTCAGAAAGGGCAGCATCTCGGGTTGATTGGAGTCATGCAAGTGTTCTTGCCGGTCAAAGCCGCGCAATCCGATCTTTACTGGATTGTCTCTAAACATCCTATCTTTGAAATAGACATTGAACACATCCAAACGGAATCCATCCACCCCGCGTTCCAGCCAGAAACGGACAACATCCAACTGGGCCTGGCGCACTTCAGGGTTGTGCCAATTCAAATCCGGTTGTTCTGGAAGAAACATATGGTAATAATATTGACAAGTTGTGGCATCGAATGTCCATCCAGAACCACCGAACACAGCCTGCCAGTTATTCTTTTTCTCTCTCCAGAGATACCAGTCTCTTTTAGGATTGACCAAGCTGGAGCGGGATTCCACAAACCAAGGATGCTGATCGGATGTATGGTTCAGAACCAGGTCGAGCACGATCCGGATGCCACGGGTATGAGCCTGTTCCAGCATATGATCGAAATCCTGAAGTGTGCCAAACCGTTCATCAACCTGCATATGATCACTGATGTCATATCCAAAATCCGCATCGGGAGTCGGGTAGAAAGGAGAAAGCCAGATAGCATCGATCCCAAGGTGAGCCAGGTAGTCCAGGTGAGCCGTTATTCCAGGAAGGTCACCCAGCCCGTCATTGCTGCTGTCTGAAAAAGAACGCGGATAGATCTGGTATATGACTCCATCCCGCCACCAAAGATAATCATCCATAGCAATAATCCTTCCTTATATAAAGTGTTACAATTAAGAATCAGTCTATCAATTTGAAAATACCGGGTTTTACATATTCCATGCCACCCAATATTGATCTAATTATTTTTATTGAAAACGATCCGGAGATCTGCGATATGATCTCCCACCAGGCTTTGCAACTTCTTGACTACCAAGTTAGAGTGATTCCTGATGCCAGCAAAACCATTCAACGAGTGATTAAGTTTACACCGAATTTGATCATTTCTGATATCAGACAATTGGGTTTAAGTGGGAAAGATCTATTAGCAGCATTAAACTCACAAGGTTTGCCAATGCCTATTATTGTGATATCAAAAAAGGGGGAGAAAAACGAGGTTAAACAGGCTTTTCAACTGAGTGCAGATGATTATTTGCTCTGGCTTGCCAGGAACGCCGAGTTTGTGTGTGTTTTGGAACACAAATTAGAACTCCTGGAGAATATAAAGGCTTTGTCAAGGATGAATTGCAACATATTACAAATCCAATCGAGTTATACCCGCATTCCACGTCGCCAAATCAGTCAAATTGCATATTTTGGATTATTCCCCCCACTATTGGTGTAAAAACAGGCTTTTTGAATCAAAATTACTTGAATTTACAGCCAAAATAACCAC
>Ga0172371_10002015_pt1 | contig 32419 bp, 32 predicted proteins | sample Lak12m_FD_114543 | JGI IMG/M metagenome (GOLD analysis project Ga0172371, IMG submission 114543) | Freshwater microbial communities from Kabuno Bay, South-Kivu, Congo - kab_022012_12m | ecosystem: Environmental > Aquatic > Freshwater > Lake | place: Democratic Republic of the Congo: South-Kivu...
ACGAGGTCCCGGCGGCCGAAGCGCACTGGGAGGCGCGATACGTCGTCCTCGGTCGCGCACATAGCGCTGCTATTCGCGCTTTCTGCGTCCTTGTCTGGCGCGTTCCCAGCGCACCTCCGCCGCCAGAAGTCATATTTCAGCAGCCTTCTAGGGTTTCTGTTGGGAGAACGCTCCGGGATGTCCCACGAGAGCCAACATGCAATCCGTTCCGAAAGGCGCCAGCACGAGGTTCAATGCTTCGAACTCGATTGTAAGCGTGTCGAGCGCCCCACTACTGCTCTCCCGGCCGAACCGTTGGGCTGCGGTCACGATATCCACCACTAGCGCCGAGACCGTGTCCGTGTCCACATCTTCCTTTCGCGCACAGTTTATGACCAGACCTTGATCTGAGACCAAGATGGCGGCCATGATACCGGGCACGTCCAGATACGCGCTCATCATCCCGTAGGTTGGGTCCTCGTTCTCCACCGCAGCTCCTTCTTTCGCGCCAGGGACCTCGCTCACGGCAACAGCAGTTCGATCACCCGCCCGGAAACACCGCCCGCACCTGATAGGCAAGGATCTGAGCGGTCCGTTCGGCCGACTCTCGCGTCTCGTACACCAGGGCGATGCCTGCGGGTCTCGCTACCATCTCCGACAGAAACATGCTGCTCCGTTCAAGCGGCCCGTCGTCGCCCGGGCCCACCATACACTCGGTCGGCCAGGAGATGAGGGTATCGCCGGCGAGAAAGAGCTCGCTGGTCTCACTGCGGTCGAGGCAGACAACCATCCGCACCTGCCACCCTTGCGCGACTGCGATGATGTCGATATTCAGCTGCATAGCTTCACCACATCTGAGAGACGATGATAGCAGTGTCGACTGCCTACTGTGGCCGACATCGGGCCACCATGGGCCGAAGCCTGATCGGGATCGGCGCACGTACCAACGTGCGCCGATCCACCGGTTCGGACCGAACTCAGCGGTCCATGCGATATGTCGCCGTAATGCTCGCAGTCACGTCGATCATCTGGGGGCTCGTGGGCGGTGGGGTGACGGAGTCAGGCACCGCTGCGGCGTACGCTGAGTCACGGTAGATCGGCGGCGTGGAAACGGATCCCTCATTCAGAACCAGAATAGGGCCGACTTTCACACCCGATGCCGTGGCCAGCGTCTGTGCTTTGCCCAGAGCGTTCTCGGTGGCTCGGGTCAGCGCTTCTTTCACCGCCTGGTTGTTGTCCGAAAGTTGCCACACCGGTCCGGTGATGTTGTTCGCTCCGGCTTCGGTGGCCGCGGCGAATACCGCAGGTACCTTTGTCAGATCAGTGAGCGTCACCGTCACCGAGTTCGTCGCTCGATACCCGACCAGCGACTCCTTTCCCGTCTGCGGATCATACTGTCGGTTCGGGTACACCGCGACGTTGGCCGTCTCTATCTCAGTATCCTTGATCCCTTGGGCTTTGAGTGCGTTGAGCACCTTCTGCATGTCCTTGGAATTCGTGTCGAGGGCAGCTGCCGCGTCGGCGGCGTCGGTCTCGACGGCGACGGTAACGACGGCCTCGTCGGGCGTCACCGAGACTTTGCCCTCGCCGTTCACCGTGATCGTGTCGATTGCAGGGCTCCCCGCAGAATCGGAGCCTGCCGCGGAGGTGTTGCCGCTCGACTGACATCCGGCAAGCAGCAGCCCAACAACCGCTAGAGCGGTCAACAACCCTAGTCCTGCGAGCGGTCTCAACCTTCGTATGCGGGAATGCTTCTCAAGCATGACTTCCTCCCGACGGCCCCGCCACCGGCAGACACGCATCGGCTGTCGGCGGCCAGTGTGGTCTTGTCGCCCGATATGACGCGCACTCCCGGGCCCCGGTTCCACCCGGACGACGCGGCGGCCGTGGCCCAGAACGCGCGCGCGACAAACCGAGGGACGGCCGCGACGCCTACCCTCGCTCCAGGCGCTTCAGCAGACGGCGCAGTTCCGCCTCGTCACGAAACGGGATCTCTATTCGTCCTCCATCACCCTTGAGGCGCACGGTGGGCATGACTTCAAAGAGACCGTATATGCCTTCCCGGACCGAGTCGACCATCGCCGACGGGAACACGCAGTCAGTCTCGGATTCGGCCTCGATGGGCGACAGGTTGAGGCGACGGACCTCGTTCTCGACGGCGCGAACCGACCAGCCCCTTTCCGCAGCTCTGCGCGCGAGACGAGTCTGGTCTCCGCGTGCCTTCAGGCCAAGGATCGCGCGTCCATGCCCCTCGGTCAGGGTGCCGGCAGCCACCAACTCTTGTGCGGAGGCCGCGAGATCCAGCAGCCGCACTTTGTTGGCGATGGCGGAGCGACTCTTGCCGACGCGCTCTGCGAGAGCTTCCTGGGTGACCCCGAGATCGTCGAGCAGCACCTGCAGCGCGTACGCCTCGTCGATAGGGTTCAAATCCTGCCGGACGACATTCTCTATGAGTGCAAGTTCCAGACTCTCGGCGTCGGAAGCGTCGCGAACGATCGCGGGCACGAACGTGTAGCCCGCGCGTTGGGCCGCACGCCAGCGCCGCTCACCTGCGATGAGTTCGTATCCATCGACGGCAGGCCGGACTATCACCGGCTGCACCACCCCGACCACAGCGATCGAGCGGGCAAGTTCCTCAAGACCCTCGGCGTCGATCGACCGGCGCGGCTGACGTGGGTTTGGGCGGATTACATCTACCGGCAGATCGAGCACGCCGCTCTGGCGGATGCCCGTGTCGGCCGTACCCGTCGGGCGGGCGGCGTCATCGGCGGCGGGCATGCTTGACCGAGCCGGGCCGGGTACGCGCGCAGCGCCCTGCCCCAGGAGTTCAGCCAGGCCGCGGCCAAGACCGGCCTTCTTGGAGCTAGGCACGTTCCACCACCTCCATCGCAAGATCGAAGTACGCGTCGGAGCCGGGGCAGCGCGGGTCCAGCATCGAAACTGGCAGTCCGTGGCTCGGCGCCTCGGCGAGGCGCACATTGCGGGGAATGACGGTCCTGTAGGTCAGTTCGGGGAAGTGCGCCCGCACTTCAGCCTCCACCTCTCGGGCAAGATTCGTCCGACCATCGGACATCGTCAGCACGAGACCGGCCACCCGCAAGGCCGGGTTGAGACCTCCACGCACCGCGTCGATCGTCTCGAGCAGCTGAGCCAGGCCTTCCAGCGCGAAGTACTCGGTCTGAACGGGGATGATGACTTCGTCGGCCGCCACCAAGCCATTGACCGTCAAAAGACCCAGCGATGGAGGACAATCGACGAGCACGAAGTCGTACGCGGCCCCAGTGACGCTCGTGGCCCTGCGGAGGCTGTCTTTCAATCTCCACTCACGCTGTGCCAGCTTCGGCAGGAGAACGCTGAGCCCGGCCAACTCACGCGAAGAAGGCGCGAGAGTCAGGTTCGGAACCGGGGTGCCCCGCACGATGGCGGCTATGGGCACTTCGCCCAGAAGCACCTCGAACATCGTACGTTCCCCGTCGGCAGGTCGTGCGCCGAGGCCCGTGGTGGCGTTCGCCTGCGGATCGATGTCAACAAGCAGCACCTGTTCCCCGGCCTGGGCGAGCGTGGCCGCGAGATTAATGGCGGTGGTCGTCTTTCCCACGCCACCCTTCTGGTTCGCCAATGCGTAGATCATGAGCCTCCGCCTCCGCCGGCACGCACCACGCCAAGAGGGCGTTTCTGCGGCACCCCCGGACGACGAGGATAGTCGATCGACGTTGCGCAGACCTTGCGGGCCACGTGCAGCCACCGGTTCTCCGCCCCCGGAAAGGGCCGTACCTGCCCCGCCCGGTCCTCCACCGCACCAAGTATAGCGAGAGCGTTCCGGCCCTGAATACGCTCTTGGTCTGACATTCGCCCCTTCATGGCGACGACGACCCCCCCAACCCGGACGAGGGGCAGGCATAACTCCGCCACAACGGCCATGGGAGCCACCGCGCGGATGACGGCTACGTCGAAGGATCCCCGCAGATCGGAGCGGCCAAAGTCCTCAGCGCGGGCGCACTGCACGTTCAGATTGGGCAGGTCCAGGCAAGCAGCTGCCTCCTCCATGAATGCACACTTCTTGCCGATCGACTCCACCGCGACGACTTCCAGGCGGGGAAGAGCCAATGCGAGCACGATCGCGGGAAGTCCTCCTCCTGAGCCCACGTCGACCGCACTACCGGCCTCGTTCACTTCCCGGACTGAGAGCAGTGACAGAGAATCAAGAAAGTGAAGATATTCGATGCCGAGTGGATCGCTGATCGCAGTGACGTTCAAGGGAGATGAGAGAAGAAGATCGCCGAAACGGGCAAGCTTAGCGATTGCTTCATCGTTCAGCCCATACGAGACGTATGCGGGCGTCTCCCGCAGATTCATGCGTCGTCACGTGCCGACGTGCCGGTCCCCGCGCTATGCCACCTATGCAGGTACATCATGAGCACGGACACATCCGCGGGGGATACGCCCGCGATCCGCGACGCCTGACCGAGCGTTCCCGGTCTGAGTCGGCTGAGCTTGTCTCTGGCCTCCATCGTGATGCCCTGCAACCCATGATAGTCGAACGCGAGGGGGATCACGGTGGTCTCCATGGCCCGATGACGGGCGATCTCGGCCACCTGACGCTGGATATACCCGTCGTACTGTGCGCGCACGGCGAGTTGCTCGACGACCCGCGGAGGCAGCGCGCCCAGACGCTCCCGCGCTTCTGGATCAAGCATGCGGAGCAGGTCCGCGAATGTCACCTGGGGACGTCGCAACACCTGGGTGGCACTCTGAGGCTCAGTCAACGTGGCCGTGCCTAGAGCGGAGAGCACTTGGTCGCTCGATTCTCCCACCCGCACCTGCAACCGACCCATGACGTCTGCCGCTTCATCCACCAGCCTCTGCTTCTCTTCCACAGCGGCCAACTGCGACGCCGACACCAAGCCCAAGGCGTGACCGCTTGCAGCAAGGCGCTCATCCGCGTTGTCGTGACGCAGGAGAAGGCGATATTCGGCCCGTGACGTGAACATGCGGTAGGGTTCGTCCACGCCCTTGGTCACCAGATCGTCGATCAGAACGCCAATGTAGGCTTGATCCCGGCGAAGCACGACCGGTTCGTCGTCGGTCACGTACCGGGCGGCGTTGATGCCCGCCATGATGCCCTGCGCGGCGGCTTCTTCGTATCCCGATGTACCGTTCAGCTGTCCGGCCGAGAAAAGGCCGTGGACCGTCTTGGATTCGAGGGACAACGTGAGTTGCTGGGGCACCAAGTAGTCGTATTCCACCGCATAGCCGGGACGGACGAGTCGGGCGTGCTCTAGTCCCGGCGTGGCCTGGATGATCTTCTCCTGGACGAATACCGGGAGGCTCGTGGTCAGGCCCTGCAGATACATCTCGAACGTCCTCGCCCCTTCGGGCTCTACGAAGACGGGGTGCCGATCGCGGTCGGGGAAATTGATGATCTTGCGATCGATCGAAGGGCAGTAGCGCGGACCCCGCCCACCCACCGATCCGCTCTTGAGCGGGCTGAGATGCAGATGATCGGCCACGACCTCGTGGGTGTGCGCGGTGGTATAGGTCAGATAGCAGGGCACCTGGGTACGGGGTCTCGGCTTCTCCCAATGGGAGAAGCCGAGACCCCCGTCCTCCCCGGGTTGGATCGCCATGCGGGTCGCATCGATGGTGCGGCCGTCGATCCTGGGTGGCGTGGCGGACTGAAAACGGCCTAATTCAAATCCGTGGGCGGCCAGACTGTCCGACAGAAGTGTCGCGGGTAGTTCTCCGACCCGACCGGCAGGGTAGGTTCGATCGCCGACCACAACTTTGGCCCGCAGGAACGTGCCTGTCGCCAAGACAACGGCCCGAGCCGGTAATCTGCGGCCGTCGGCCAGCGTCAGGCCCTGGACAGTTTCACGTGAAACATCCAGGGCGGCGGCTTCACCCTGCAAGACGGAGAGCCCGGGGGTGTGGAACACCGTGTACTTCATCCAGTCTTCGTAGAGCCGCTTGTCCGCCTGTGCGCGTAGCGCCCGTACCGCAGGGCCCTTCGAGGTGTTGAGCATCTTGATCTGGATAAAGGCCCGGTCGGTATTCCTGCCCTGCTCACCGCCAAGAGCATCGACTTCTCTCGTGAGTTGGCCTTTGCCCACCCCCCCGACGGCCGGATTGCACGGCATCAAGGCGATCTTCTCCACGTTGAGCGTGACGAGCGCGGTGCGGCAACCCATGCGCGCGGCCGCCAGCGCGGCCTCGCAGCCCGCATGGCCGCCTCCCACTACTATCACGTCATACGCGCTGCTTTTGCCCACGCCTGAGTTCATGATCAAGCCTCCTGGACCACGGCGGCCACCGACCCGGCCACTCGGGTCCCATCGATCAGGCTGTCGAGATAGCTGCGCGCTCCGGCCGCCTGCCCAACTACCCACGTGGATCGATGTCCTTCCAGCAGGCCATCCGCGTCCAACGACACGACCACCTGCCCGCTCACCCGGTGGCTGAGACGGACGATCTGTCCCTGAGAGGACGGACCAGCTTCGTACCCCGGCGACGTGCACCACTCCCCCGTGCCCGACCCATCGGGGAAGACACCTGCGGCCGGATCTGTCGGGAGTCCGCTCCACACGATCTCGCCCACCCGGGAGCCGCGCGCGTCGATCTCGTGCGGGCCGGGAGGGAGGATCAACCCCTCTCCCGGCAGTCCAGGCTCCGCGGGACCCGCCACCGCGGAGCGTCGCAGAGGGAGGTGCCGGCTTCCTTGAGGCAGATCTCCGGGATGACCAGCGCGGTTTCCGCGCACGAAACGCTCTCCAACCTCTCGCTCGAACTGGCGAAACACTATCCCCCGGGCACGGAGGGTCTCGTGGAGAGCGTCCGCGGCAACCTCGCCGTAGCGCGCTCCAGCCAGTCGTCTCTCTCCCTCGGTAACACGACCTCCGAGACCAAGGCCGACCGCCAGGACGCAGGCAGCCCCTTCCACGACGTCGCCGAATACCGTGGGGACCTCAACCCCAGGGTCGCTACCTTCAATGCCCGGGTCGTTATCTTCAACCCCCAGGTCGCCACCGTCGACCCCCCGGTCGTAACCCGAAGGTCGCACGTCGACGACGAGTCCCTGGCGCAGATCAACCAAGGCCAAGCCTTCCAGTAGTTGCTTGGTCCCGAGCGACACCAACCGGCGATCGATCACGATCAGCGGGGTGCCGTCATCGGGAACATACGCCCCGCGCTCCCAGACGTCACGAAGCCGAACCGGTATGCGCGCCCACGAGTCGGGGTCGGCGATCCAGACGTCCGGCCCGTATCCAGGAAGTCCGACCACGTCGAGGGAACTGCCGACCAGGGTGGACGCTATGCCGGCCTCGGCAAGCGCAATCGCGCAGGCGCAACCGGAGACCCCTGCACCCACGACAACCACCCGACGAACGTGTCCTTCTACCCGCATGCCTGTGCCCGACTACTTGCCGATGCAGAATCGACGAAAGATCTCGTCGACCAGATCGGGTACCAAGTCCTCCCCGGTGATGCGTCCCAGGGCTTCGGCAGAGCGCCGCACATCGTCGCACACGAGTTCCACCGGCATGCCCGGACCCATCCCTACCCGGGCGGCCGCCAACGCGCCGAGGGACCGCTCGACCAGCGACCGCTGACGTTCTGTCGCCAACAGGGGTTCGTCGAGCTGCAGTCCGTTGCCTCCCACCACAACAGTCTCTATAGCTCTGCGCAGTTCGTCGATGCCCTCGCCGGTGCGGGCGGACACCTCGCACACGACCCACTTCCCAGGAATCTCCATATCTCTCGACATAGCTACGCCGGGACTAGGTGCAGCCATGTCGCGAGGCCCAATTAGGTCTCGCTTGTTCTCCACCACTATGGTTCGGGCCGGAGGAACCGCCGCCAGCAACTCCTTGTCTCCGGGCGTGACCCCTTCGGTCAGGTCAAGCACCACCAACACCAGATCGGCCTGCTCGAGGGTCTGCCACGACCGCTCGATCCCGAGTTTCTCCACGTTGTCGTCGCTTGCGCGGAGGCCCGCAGTGTCGACCAGACAAAGCGGGATACCGGCGATCTCCACGAGTTCCTCCACGGTGTCTCGGGTAGTTCCCGGGAACTCCGAGACTATGGCCCTCTCTCGCATGAGCAGTGCATTGAGAAGAGAACTCTTTCCCACGTTCGGGCGTCCGACGATGGCCGTGCGCACTCCCTCTTCCAATGCTCTGCCAAGCAGCGCAGTGTCGAGCAGCCCGCGCAGCCGGTTCTCGATTGCCGTCAAACCCGCCCGCACGGCATCAGCATCGATCTCGTCCACATCCTCGTCGGAGAAGTCAATGGCAACCTCCATCCCGGCGAGAATCGCCACGAGCTCAGCACGAAGACCCTTCACCACGATGGACAGCCCCCCGTCCAACTGGCGGACCGAGGCCCGCAGAGCGCCTGCCGACCGAGCCTGGACGATACCGGCCACGCTCTCTGCCTGCGCGAGGTCGATTCGCCCATGCAGAAAGGCCCGCTTGGTGAACTCTCCCGGCTCTGCGGGCCGAGCGCCCAGACCGACCATCACCCGGAGAACCGCCCGCTGGGCGGCGGCTCCCCCATGACAATGGACCTCGACCACGTCCTCCCGCGTGTAGGTAGCGGGCGCACTCATGACAAGAGCCAGCGCTTCGTCCACCACTCGGTTGGTGCGTGGATCGACGACATGCCCGTAGCGCATGACGTGCGAGTGCCCCTGCCCGAACTCCGGCCGGCGGGCAGGGCGAAACGCCTGCTCTGCGATATGCACGGCATCGGACCCGCTCAGGCGAACAATCCCAATCGCGCCCGTTCCCGACGCTGTCGAAAGGGCTACGATGGTGTCACCGGGCGCATCACCCAGGCGCGTGCGCGTAGAGCGGACGGGCACGGACCGCGGCGTTACGTCCGAGGACCCGGTATCGCCCCGCCCGGTGCGTTCTGGGGGCCAAGGCTTCGTTCTCAGCAGCCTCCTAGCGTGCCTTACCCGACCGAGTCGGCGTGATCACGACGGAACGATTGGGCTCGCGACCCTTACTCTCGGTGATCACGTCTCGCCGATCTCTCAGGGCCACGTGAACAATCTTCCTCTCGGCCGAAGTCATGGGCTCGAGCTCCACCGGCTTCCCTTTCCGTGTCGCCTCCTGGGCCTTGCCCATGGCTACGCGCTCGATGGTGATCCGGCGACGCTCCTTGTAGCCCTCAGCGTCGATCTCCACCCGCTTTCGACGTTCGGGCCGCGGGTACAACACGATACTGGCCAGATACTCGATTGCGTCGATCGTCTGACCGCGCTTGCCGATGAAGACCCCCAGGTCTTCGCCCGTCACCTCCGCCGAGACCGAGTCGATCTGTTCGACGATGCGGATCTTGGCGTCTACGTGCAGGGCATTCACGACAACCGTAAGGAACTCGCGCAGTCTGGCTGAACCGGCCTCAGGCTGCAGATCCTCATCTTCGTCGTAGTCGTCGTCCTCTTCGAGCACTTCCGACACGTCATCTCGCAAGGGGCCCAGTTCGAGTTCTTCGACTGTATCAGCCTCAGACCCGTCCTCGGACAGCAACTCGACCTCCAAGAAGGCGTCGACGCCCCCTACACCGAGGAACCCATCTTCCGGCTGAGTGAGGATGGTGACGCGGTACTGATCGTCATTGAGTTCACCGGGAGCAAAATCGAGTTCCGCCAGAGCGCGACTCAAGGCAATCTCGACGGTGCGTCCGCTAGCCCTTGCCACCCTTCGCCTGCTTGTTCTTCCGCTCTCGCGTCCGGCCACTGGTGCCTCCAGTCACAGCGGGTGTCGGTTCAGACACCGGGATTACTCGAGTGATGACGTATTGCTGGCCGATCGTCCACAGGTTCGAGGTCACCCAGTAGATGAACAGACCGGCCGGCCACTTGCCGACGTACATGACCACGCCGATGACCACCGGCATGCTCATCATCATCATGCGTTGCGTCGGGTCCTTGGACGTGGTCTGGAGCGAACTCAGGAACTGACTGGCCACGTAGAAGAGCAGGAGTATGAGGTCGAACTGCGTAATATCGCGCGCGATCCAGCTGGGCTGCCCGGGGCCCCAGTCTCGAATCCACAACCACCAGTTATTTGTGAGGAAAGGCTCGTTCTTCAGCGCATAGAAGAGAGCGAAGAAGACCGGCATCTGCAGGACCAAGGGGAGGCACGAACCCATGGGGTTGACCTGGTTCTCCTTGTAGAACTCCATCATCTTCTGATTGAGGACCTCTCGATTACCTTTGTACTTCTCCTGTAGAGCCTTGATCTGGGGTTGCAGTTGCTGCATGCCTCTCATGCTCTTGAACTGACGGTAGGTCAGCGGGATGAGCACGATGCGGACCAGGATCGTGAGAAGCACTATGGCCCAGCCCCAGTTGTTGGTGAAGCCATAGAAGAACTCGAGGATAGTGTGAAGCAACCCGGTGAGAGGGTCGAGAAGGCTCGTAAGCTGCGTCATTGCGAATCGCCCCCGGGCCTGCGGCCCGCTAGTGGAAGACCTGTTCCCGAACGGAGCCGGGAGCGGAAGACACGCTGCTGCGCCACTGGATCGTGACCCCCGTGACTGAACGGATTGCAGCGCAAGATCCGCCACCCCGCTAAGATCGACCCCCGAAGAGCTCCGTACTCATGGAGCGCGTCGATAGCGTAGCGCGAGCAACTCGGGTGATACTTGCACGACCCCGGCAAGAGCGGCGATAGGACCACTTGATATGCCCGCACGAACGCCACGAGGACCTTGCTGATCAAAGTGTCCGCCGCTCTTCCTGAGGGACCAACAACGACGCTTTGCGGAATACCTCCAGCACCTTCTCCTCAACGGCGCCGACGCCGCCACAGTCGAGCAATTCAGTCACCGGACTCCGCGCGATCAACACGAAATCGAAGCTACTGTGCAACCGACCCTCACACAGACGGTACGCCTCGCGAAGCGCCCGCTTCACTCGGTTCCTCTCTACCGCCGATCCCAACCGCTTCGATACCGAGAATCCCACTCGCGATTCGCGGCCTGCGACTCCAGGCAGACCCTCCTCGGGCCGAGAAAAACAATAGAGAACCAGATACCGATTGGCAACCGACCTACCCGATCGGTACACACGGTCGAAATCCCTGGACCTCGACAACCGGCTCCGGCGACGAACCATCAGCAGTGATCCGCGCGGCCCACGACACTCACACGGTCAGACGCCTGCGCCCCTTGGCGCGCCGACGCTTGAGCACAGCGCGGCCGGCCTTGGTAGACATACGGACCCGAAACCCGTGCGTCTTCTTCCGTTTGCGTTTGTTCGGCTGGTATGTCCGCTTCACAGCACCTCTATTCTCCCCGACGCACGAACGGGCGTCCGGCCCATGTTCCCTCAAAGAGCAAGGGAGTATACAAGGATTCCACCGGTGCCGTCAAACGCCGGAGGGAAACGCGACGCCCACCGCAATCTTTCCACTCACCGCGCGGACGCGTACCCCCCGAGGCAACGCCGCACAGAGTACAGGCACAGGCTCCTGTGGACAACCGTCGCGAGGAGTCCAGCTAAGCCAACGGCCCTGTGGATGCCGGACTCCTGACGCGCGTCAGGAGTCCGCGCGTCGCGCGCCAAAGAGGCCCGTTCGTTGAAGCAGAGCTTGGTTGCCCTGAATATATGCTTCCTCGGCACGAACTAACCCGAGGGACGTTCGCCGCCACCGTCCAACGGGGCGGGCCTACGATGCGTTTCCGCGCTCGCGGCTGGGCGCCTTGCAGCACTTTACGAAATGCCGAAATCCCCAGAATCCCCAGCGAGCGCAGACCCAGCGACTCCTTCGTTTCACTAATCTCAGATCTTCTCCACAGTTGTGTACTTTGTTGTTGATAAGATGAATAACTACCTGCAAAAAGGCATTTATCACCCCAATGGCGTATCTTTCGCAGCGGACCTCGAAAAGGGCTTTTGCAGGCCCTCCGCAGGTGTTGGAGTGTCGGTGGTCTGTGGAAAATAGCGTGCGGGGTCGCTACAATGGGCGCCCGTTCCGGAACGACCGGCCCAGCGTCGTGCGTCGTCGTGCGCGACCCGCACCGACCAGCCCACCGGCGAGTGGAGGTGGAACCATTGGACAGGCGAGACCCCGAGCAGGGCTCCGGAGACGAACATCGACCGGGTGAGGACCACAACGCTTCCGCCGCAGACGAACCGGCGGTACGCATAGCGGTCTACGACGAGCGTGGCCGCCCACCTCGACTTGAGATCGTACGGGCTGAGCCGGTCGCCCATCTGATCGAGGCAGCGGGAGACCGCGTACTGGCCCTCGTCAAGGAGGTCGGCGGGGGGGTGCCCGGCGGCGCTATCCGCGAGGTCGTAGACAATCTGGTTCACGCCCACCTTTCGGGGGCCGTGGTGACCATTCTCGAGAACGGAAACACGGTGCGGGTGTCCGACCTCGGGCCGGGTATTCCCGATAAAGACCGCGCCCGAGCACCCGGCTATACCGCCGCCGGCCGAAGCGAGCGGACCGTGCTTCGGGGCGTTGGCGCGGGGCTGGCGATCGCTGCAGACCTCATCGAGCAGGCGAACGGCACGATGGACATCGACGACAATCTGGGCGGCGGAACGGTCGTGACGCTCCGGGTTCCGCCCGGCGACGCCCGCCCGGCGCTGAGCGAGGGCTTTGCAGCCCAAACAGCGAACCTGTCGGACAGACAACTGCGTGCACTGCTGCTCATCGTCGATCTGGCCCCGGTAGGGCCCACGAGGATTGCTAAGGAGCTTGCGGTTTCCACATCCACGGCCTTCCGCGATCTACTGGCCTTGCACGAGGCCGGCTTCGTGGCAGCCGACCCCCAGGGCCACCGCTCGGCGACCGAAGAGGGTCTTCGTTTCCTCCAATCTGTACTATAGTGAGCACCTGTCGGCTCGACGCCGCAGGCGCACGTGCAGGTTCTGATGCGAAGGGCGGAGGGCCCCCCAACCTTGGATAGAAGCCAGATCGAAGTCATTTGGAGCGAGGCCCTGGCCGTTGTCGCTGCGAGCATTAACACCGGCAGTTTTCGCATTTGGTTCGAACCTACTGTTGGACTGGACTTCTCCGACAATACGTTCGTCGTTGGCGTACCATCACTGTTCGCGAAGGATTGGATCGAGACCCGGTTCTCATCAGTGATCAAAGAGGCCCTCGCAGCCGTGCTCGGGGGACCGGTGACCGTACGCCTCGCCGTGTCGGACGAGGTTCCGCGGCGCCTCGACGCGCAGCACTCCCCCGTCGCCACGGCGCCGCTCTCCCCTCAGACTGAGGAGAACTCCCCGCCGCTGCAGGCCGACCCGTACGGTGGATACGAGTCACCGGCCCCACGATACAACGGAGGCCCGGCTAGGCTCAATCCGAAGTACACGTTCGATAGCTTCGTAATAGGCCCCTCTAACCGTTTCGCTCACGCCGCCGCCTTGGCCACTGCCGAAGCCCCGGGTACGAACTACAATCCCTTGTTCGTCTATGGCGGCGTGGGGCTGGGAAAGACGCATCTGCTTCAGGCTATAGGCCACTACGTGACCCGTCATTCGCCCGCGCTGACCGTCCAGTTCGTCACAATCGAGACGTTTACGAACGACTTCATCAACTCCCTGCGGGACGACAGCATCGAAGGCTTCAAGCACAGATATCGTCAGAACGACGTGCTTCTTATAGATGACATCCAGTTCCTGGAGAACAAGGAACAGACGCAGGAGGAGTTCTTTCATACGTTCAATTCTCTGTACGAAGCGGGCAAGCAGATAGTGATCTCGTCGGATCGTCCGCCCCGAGCACTGCGAACCCTCGAAGACCGCCTGCGCTCTCGCTTCGAGTCAGGTCTGACTGTCGATATCCAGCCACCCGATCTCGAGACCCGCATCGCCATCCTGCGCAAGAAAGTGCAGTCGGAAGGCATCGACCTGGCAGACGACGAAGTGCTGGCTCAGATCGCTTCTCGAGTACCCACGAACATTCGAGAACTTGAAGGGTGCCTCACTCGGATCGTTGCTTTTTCGTCGTTCACGAAGCGGCCCATAGATGTGGACATGGCCCGCGAGGTCCTGAAGGATATTCCCGAGATCGCCGGCACGCGCATCACGATAGACCTTATCTTGAATTCTGTCGCCGGCGCGACGGGTATCTCCATCGCGGAGATAAAAGGCGACAAACGTACTCGACCAGTGGTGCAGGCGCGACATCTCGCCATGTATCTGGCCAGGGAACTCACCGACACCAGTCTGCCCAAGATCGGCGAGCGTTTTGGCGGCCGTGACCACACCACCGTCATGCACGGCGTCAAGAGTATCGCCAAGCAGATGGCTGAAGACCGCGATATCTACAACCTGGTGCAGCAACTCACCATGCGCATCAAGAGTGCCCGATGAGGTCCCTCTACCGAACGCCCCGCGGCGGCGGCGGCGTTCACAGCCGAGGCGTACAGGCTGTGGACGGCCTGGGGGAAACAGGGACAACCATAGCCCTGCCGGGAACACCTTTTGTTCCCTCCAGGTTTCACGCACACTCCCTCCCCAGTTCCGTCCCCGGGCGACCCCGTCCTCAGTCTGGACTCCCGTGCTGTTTGCACCGTATGCACAGCGCTTATAACTACGACCACCTTCTATCTTCAAGAGATCTGGCTCTCCCCAGGGCCCGTAGCCCCTACCCGCCTGTGACCTCCAAGGAGCGCGTATGAGACTCATAACCGACAAGACCGGCCTCGTCGATTCATTGGCTATTGCGGGGAAAGCGGTCTCTTCCCGGAGTTCCATCCAGGTGCTCTCAGGCGTGCTGCTCGACTGTTCTTCCGATGGGGCGATGCTCTCCGCGACCGATATGGAGATCTCGATCAAGACTCCCCTGGCCGGACGGGTGGACGAGGCAGGCTCACTAGTGCTCCCGGCCCGCATATTGACCGACATTTCCAAGAATCTTCCCGCAGGCCGTGAGGTGGTTCTGGAACAACGGGTCGGCGAGACACAAGTCGAAGTCCGTTCGGGGGAATCGTTCTTCATGCTTCACTCGATGCCCGCCGCGGACTTCCCCCAGTTCCCCGTATTTCCCATGGATACCGGATTCACGGTGGAGAAGGCGGCGTTCTTGGAGACCATTGATCGGGTGGCTCCATCGGCGTCCCGCGATGAGACCCGCCCGGTACTAACCGGCGTGTTGATCCATGTTGCCAAGAACTCGGTCAAGATGGTAGCGACAGACAGCTATCGTCTGAGCGTGAAGGAGACGACGCTTGCGGCTTCGGTAGCCGACAAGGTGCAGGCGATAATCCCGGCTCGGTCGCTGACCGAGTTGAGTCGGATAGGTGCCGTGTGCTCGGCCGACTCTATCCTGGTGGTGCCTACGGAGAACCAGGTGCTCTTCGAGGTAGGCGGCGTGTGGCTCGTATCCCGTCTTATTGACGGCCAGTTCCCCAACTACCGGCAATTACTTCCAGAGACGTTCGAATACGAGGTGAGCGTCGACAAGGCCGAGATTCTCGAGGTGGTCCGCCGCGTGGGCCTGTTGGCGCAGAGGAACGCCCCCGTCCGTCTCAGATTCGCCGATAACACTCTCACCGTGGCTGCGGAATCGCAGGACGTTGGGAAGGCCCGCGAGAGCATCCCAGTGCGATACGAAGGGGAGGAGATCGAGATCGGCTTCAATCCCGAGTATCTCGAAGCCGGCGTGAGCGCCGTAATCGGTGACACCGTTCTGCTGAAGTTCATCAGTCCTCTCCGGCCGGGTCTCATACAAGGCGAAGCGGACGACTTCCTGTACCTCATCATGCCGATCCGCCTCACCGACTAGCAGGCGCAATGCCGCCAGACATCGATGACGAGATTCAGACCGTTCTCGTGAAGGGCCCCATCACCTTGGGTCAGTTCTTGAAGTGGAGCGGGCTCGCGGGTTCCGGGGGGGAATCCAAGCTACTCGTCGAAACGGGGGCTGCTCGGCTTAACGGGCAGGTCGAGCGTCACCGCGGACGCAAGTTGGCTCAGGGCGACGTTGTAGAGGCCGGAGGGCGAGGAATGCGAGTCGACTTCGGCGTGGAAGGCCCGTCGGACGAACGGGATTGAGTCCGGCCGCCGTCTCTGATGCCGGTGTTCCTACAGCATATCCACCTAGTTAACGTCCGTTGCCATCGGTCTGTGGGGGTAGAGTTCGGATCCGGTCTCACCGTGCTGGTGGGTCCGAACGGGACAGGTAAGACGACCGTGCTGGAGGCGATCCATCTCCTGTTCCGTGGAGGATCTCCTCGCACCGCGCAGCCGCGTGAACTCATTACCACGACGGAGACGGTGTTGAGGGTGGAGGGTCGCCTCGGAGAGTCGGCACCGGATGGTACCGCGGATGAACGGCCGGGCGCGGGCAGCAGGGGAAGCCTGGTTGCAGCGTTCGGTTACGGAGCGGACGGCGAGCGGCGCATGACGGCCGGCGGAGCCCCTCTGGGCGACACACTTCGCTGGGAGGAGACGTTCCCCGTGCGGATCTTCCTTCCCGACGACCTGCGTCTGGTGAAAGGGAGTCCTCGCCGGCGGCGTCTCTACCTGGATGATCTCGCCTCTGTGGTGTGGCCGCCGTATCGTCAAGCGCTCTCCCGCTACGAGGAGGCGCTGCAGCAACGCAACACGCTGCTCCGGTCGGGCGTCGTCGGCTCGGAGCATGGGCCGTGGGAAGCGCTGTTGGCTCGTGAGGGCCTGACGGTCGTGGTGACCCGGGCACGCGCCCTCCAAGCCATTGCCCGGGTGTACGCTGATACCTATCGGACTCTTGCGGGGGGAACCGGGGCGGCGACCCTCCTATATCGCACGAACGTAGCCGATTGCGACGAGCCTGCATACCGGGAGCGTCTGGCTTCTCATCGGGCCGCCGACCGACAACGCACCTTCACTCATTCAGGCCCGCATCGAGACGACGTGCGGTTTCTACTGGACGGTCGGGATCTGCGCGACTATGGGTCGCAGGGCGAGCAGCGCACGGCCGTGCTGGCGCTGCTGTTGGCCGAACGAGCGTGGCTGGCGCTGGAGGGTGGTAACGTCCCCGTGATGTTGCTCGATGACGTTATGAGCGAACTCGACGAGGTCCGCAGGAGGGCGCTGATGAGGCTCCTGTCCGGGGGTGGACAGACGGTGCTGACTACGACCGATCTGCACTACTTCAGTCCGGAGGAGCTGGCAGGGCTGACGGTGGTCGAGTTGGGGGACCAGAGGTCTGCGTGAGCCGCTCGGGTGACCTGGAACGCGTGGGTCCGCTCCTCGCAGTCGCGCTCGGCCGGGGTATGCCGACGGAGCGCCGTCTCGCGGAGGCGTGGCCGGGCGTGGTGGGACCAGAGGTGGCCCGGAATGCCCAGCCCCGCACCTTGCGTGCGGGGCGGCTGGTCGTTGCCACGTCGTCGTCGGTGTGGGCGCAGACCTTGCAGCATATGGCGGGAGAGATCCTTCCGCGTCTGAACGAAGCTTTGGCGGTGGGACTAGACGGGCAGGCCGAAGCCGTGGTTGTGCGAGAAGCCGTCTTCCGGCCTGCGGGATGGGATCCCGGCGGCGGCGCGGGGTCGCCTCGAGCGCTGGACTCACCCTCGGACGGTGGCAACTGCGGAGTTGAGGGATGGTCGCCGGGGGAGACCCGCCTGCGGGCGTGCCGCCGCCGCCGGCTCACGGCGGCCGAAGAGGCCGCGATCGAAGCGGTACGCTGTCAGGCGGGCGACCCGGAGCTTGGCGAACGGATTTCTCGGGCTATGCGGGCCTCTCTGGAACGCGCCCCGTCCCGCCCGACGCCTCGCTGAGCCGAGCTCGGTCGGCGTCGCCTGCCCGGCGCGCAAAAACGGCTGTAGAGCCGCCCTTGGGGACTCCGAGCGGAGACCTTCGGCAGGGCTGATGTGCTATCATCATCAGGGCGGCAAGGCCGCCCTTCGCAGGTCGTCTCATGGGATAAACGAATCCGTATCCGAGCTCGTGCGTCCGCTGTGCGTGCGCCTGTGGCGGATCCTGAGCAGGGAGTTTCTGACCGAGTGACCGAACACAGCTATGATGCCGGCGATATCCAGGTGCTCGAAGGCCTGGAGCCGGTTCGCAAACGGCCCGGCATGTACATCGGGTCGACCGGCTCCCGAGGCCTGCACCATCTGGTCTACGAGGTGGTCGACAACTCCGTCGACGAGGCACTCGGCGGATTCTGCGATCGCATCGACGTCACCGTGTTGGCGGATAGTTCGGTGCGGGTGGTCGACAACGGGCGCGGCATCCCGGTCAAGGTGATGCCTCAGTTCGGCAAGCCCGCCCTCGAGATCGTCATGACCAAGCTTCACGCCGGCGGCAAGTTCGGCGGAGAGGGCTACAAGGTCTCCGGTGGTCTGCACGGCGTCGGGGTGTCGGTCGTGAACGCCCTGTCGGACTGGCTGGTGGTCGAAGTGTGTCGCGACGGGCATCGTTTCCGGCAGAGTTACCGCCGGGGGATACCCGTGGCCGACATGGAGCAACTCGAAGCCTGCGCCGGCTACACCGGCACGACGACCCACTTCCGTCCCGATGTCGAGATCTTCGACGACCTGAACTTCAATTTCAACACGCTGGCTCAGCGCCTGCGCGAGGTGGCGTTCCTTAATCGTGGGCTCTCCATCACCCTGAGCGACGATCGTGACGGAGAGACTCTGGAGGCGGCCGCATCCGACGAGGGCGAGGCCGAAAGGTCGACCGGATTGGCCGAAGATATGGCCGCAGCCGCCGACGTGGCGGCCGAAGCTGCTTCGGAGCGGTCGCGGCCCCATGCGACGGCAGAGACGGCGGGCGGTTGCGGCGTCGAAGCTGCTTCAGAGCGGCGGTGCGTCACGTTCTGCTATCACGGTGGCATCGAGGACTTCGTCCGCCACATCAACGCCCAGAAGAGCCCTATCCATCCAAAGGTGATCTGGTTCGAGGCCCGAGAGGCCGACTACCATATGGAGCTGGCGATGCAGTGGAACGCCGGCTATACGGACAATGTATTCTCGTTCGCCAACAACATCAACACCCACGAAGGCGGCTCCCACCTCTCCGGTTTTCGCGCGGCCATCACCCGCACGGTCAACGACTACGCACGCGCCAAGGGCTTTCTCAAAGAGAAAGATGAGAATCTCTCCGGGGAGGACGTGCGCGAAGGGTTGGCAGCCATCCTCTCCGTTAAGCTGAAGGATCCCCAGTTCGAGGGTCAGACCAAGACCAAACTGGGCAACTCAGAGATGCGCGGGTTCGTCGAGTCTGTGGTGAACCAGAAGCTGGGCGAGTTCCTGGAAGAGAACCCCAGCGACGCCCGGCCAGCACTGCTGAAGTGCGTCCAGGCGGCCCACGCCCGCCAGGCCGCTCGCAAGGCCCGCGACCTCACGCGGCGCAAGAGCGTGCTGGAGAACACCACGCTTCCGGGAAAGCTGGCCGACTGTTCCATCAAGGACCCGGCAGCCTGCGAGATGTATCTCGTCGAAGGCGACTCGGCCGGAGGCTCGGCCAAGCAGGCCCGCGATCGCAGCTTCCAGGCGATCCTGCCGCTGCGGGGCAAGATCATCAACGTCGAGAAAGCGCGCCTCAACAAGATCCTCTCCAACACGGAGATCCAGGCCATCATAACCGCGGTGGGCACGAACCTGGGTGACGAGTTCAATCTGGAAGGTGCGCGCTACCACAAGATCATCATCATGACCGACGCCGACGTGGATGGAGCCCACATCCGCACGTTGATCCTCACGTTCCTTTTCCGCAACATGAGCGAGCTGATCGAGGCGGGCTACGTCTACATCGCACAGCCGCCCCTGTACCGGGTAAGCCACAAGCGTCAGGACTATTACGCGTTCAACGATCATCAGCTGGAACAGGTGCTCGAGCGCATCGGCCGATCCGGCGCCACCATCCAGCGCTTCAAAGGGTTGGGCGAGATGAACCCGGAACAGCTCTGGGAGACGACGATGAACCCCAACACCCGCACGCTGTTGCAGGTGGGGGTGGACGACGCGGCCTTGGCCGACGAGATATTCACCATGCTCATGGGGGACAAGGTCGAACCCCGCCGAGACTTCATCGAGAGCAATGCCAGATATGTACGTAATCTCGATGTCTAGAAGGCCGACAAGAGACCAAAGGCTTGGCCCCCGGAACACACCGGACGGCGCACTCGGCGCCGTCATTCGCGAAACGGCGACGGCGGTCGCTTTGAGAGGGGCCGCCGGGTGACCCTGGAAACCTTACACGGGCGGGTCGAGCAGATAGAGATAGCTGAGGAGATGCGGTCCTCGTATCTCGACTACGCCATGAGCGTGATCGTGGGTCGGGCTCTTCCCGACGTGCGCGATGGCCTCAAGCCGGTGCACCGCCGTGTTCTCTTCGGCATGCACGATTCCGGCATGCAGCCGAACCGTCCGTATCGGAAGTGTGCCCGTATCGTGGGCGATGTCATGGGGAATTTCCACCCGCACGGCGACCAGGCTATCTACGACACGCTGGTACGTCTGGCTCAAGACTTCTCCATCCGCTACCTGCTGGTCGACGGCCACGGCAACTTCGGTTCGGTCGATGGCGACTCGGCGGCGGCCATGCGGTACACCGAATGCCGGCTGAGCAAGATAGCTGTGGAGATGCTTCGGGACATCGAAGCCGACACGGTCGATTGGGTGCCCAACTATGACGAGAGTCGGGAGGAGCCCACCGTCCTCCCCGCCCGCTTCCCCAACCTCCTGGTCAACGGCAGTTCGGGCATCGCCGTGGGCATGGCTACCAATATCCCGCCGCACAACCTGGGCGAGGCCATCGACGCCACGGTGGCCCTCATCGACGATCCCGCCTTGGATTCCGCGGGTCTGATGAAGCACGTCAAGGGCCCCGATTTTCCCACGGGCGGCATCATCATGGGCGTGGCGGGCATACGAGAGGCATACGAGACCGGCCGCGGCCGAGTGATCGTGCGGGCCCGAGCCCACTCGGAACCGCTCAAGCAGGGCAAGGCGGCGATCATCGTCACCGAGCTGCCGTACCAGGTCAACAAGGCGCAGTTGATCGAGAAGATCGCCGAGTTGGTTCGCGAGAAGAAGATCCCCGAGATCTCCGACCTGCGTGACGAGTCCGACCGTTCGGGCATGCGGGTTGTCATCGAGCTGAAGCGTGAGGCCATCCCCAAGGTGGTACTCAACAAGCTTTACAAGCACACGGCCATGCAGTCCACCTTCGGGGTGAACACCCTGGCGTTGGTCGACGGGGTGCCCCGCACGCTGACCCTGCGCGACCTGCTGCGCCATTACATCGCCCACCAGAAGGACGTCATCGTCCGGCGCACCCGCTATGAGCTCGACAAGGCGCGGAAGCGGGCCCACATCCTCGAAGGCCTACTGGTGGCGATCTCCAACCTCGACGAGGTCATTCGCATCGTCCGCTCGAGCGAGGACGCCGAAGCTGCCCGCATCGGCCTCATGGAACGGTTCAAGCTGTCGGAGGAGCAGGCCCAGGCGATCGTCGACCTGCGGCTGCGCAATCTTACCGCTCTCGAGCGCCACAAGATCGAAGAGGAACACCGCGATCTGATGGAGCGCATCGCCTACCTGGAATCGATCCTGGCGAGCGAGGCGATGGTCCTGGGCATCATCAAAGAAGAGCTTCTGGAGATCCGGAACGTATACACAGACCCGAGGCGGACCGAGATCGCCCCGTCGGAGAACGAGATCGACATCGAGGACATGATCGCCGTCGAGGAGATGGTGATCTCGTTGACCAAGTCGGGGTACGTGAAGCGTCTTCCCGTCTCGACGTATCGCACCCAGAACCGCGGCGGCATCGGGGTCATGGGCATGGACCTGAAAGATGGCGACTACATCGAGCACCTCTTCATCACCACCACCCACCATTTCATCCTCTTCTTCACCTCGAAGGGCAAGGTCTACCGGCTGAAGGTGCACGAGTTACCCCTGGGGAGCCGGCAGAGCAAGGGCCGGGCGATCGTCAACCTACTGCCCTTGGCGCAGGATGAGGAGATCAAGGCGGTCATCGCGACCAAGGACTTCACCGACGCCCGGTTCCTTGTGTTCGCCACCCGCAACGGGCTGGTCAAGAAGACGGAGTTTCTCGCCTACAACACGACCCTCAAAGCCGACGGCATCAAAGCCATCTGTCTGGACGATGACGACGAGTTGGTAGCGGTGCGTCACACCAATGGCGACGACCGCATCATTCTGGTGTCGTCGGAGGGCAAGGCCATCCGTTTCCACGAGAGCGACACGCGGCCCATGGGGCGGAGCACACGAGGCGTGACGGGCATGCGCCTGCCGCGGGGCCACAGCGTCATCGGCATGGTCACGGCCCGCGCCGACGCCGATCTGTTCTGCGTCACCACCGGGGGCTACGGCAAGCGCACGCCCGTGTCCGACTACCCCTCCCACAAGCGCGGCGGCCAAGGTGTCATCACCATCAAGGACTCTCCCGATCGAGGGGACTTGGTGGCGGTGACGGTGGTCCGGGACAACCATGAGCTGGTGCTGGCCTCTCTCGACGGCACGGTTATCCGCACGGCCGTGGCCGGCATCCGGACCACCGGGCGCAACACGATGGGCGTGCGGATCATGAACCTGCGCGAGGGCGACCAGGTGGCCAGCATGGCCCGGGTCGTGGCCGAGAGCCCCGGTGGACAGGATGAGGACGAGATCGTGGTCGGCGACGACTTGGGCGCCCCAGACGACGATCTTGGTGTCGAGGACGACGATCTGGGTGTCGGCGACGACGAGTGAACCCGCGGCGACCGGCGAACCCCTGTTCGCCGGTCGCCGCGGCTACTTCAAGGTACCTACGTAGGCCACTACCGCGTCGATGTCGGCTGCGCTCAGACGGTCCGCGAACCCGGGCATCGACCCGGTGCCTTCCTCGGCGGCCGTCTTGACGGCGATCGCGGACAGACCCACCACCGTGGGCGCGAACTGAGCCTTCCCGTCGTTGCCGTGGCAGCCGGCGCAGTAGCTTGCGAACAGCATCTCGCCCGAGCGGGGGGCCGTGGTCGCCGGGCCGCCCGAAGAGGAGTCGGTGACTCCCGAACCGGTAGGGCTCGGGCTCGACGTGGTCGCGCCGACAGGTTGGCTCTCCGCCGTCTGTTGTGAGCCGGTAGTCGCGCCGTCGTCGCTGCTGCACGACGCCAGCACGACCCCTGTGGCCAGGCAGCCGGCCAGCAGCACGGCGTACATCCGGAGGGGCCTCACTGCGCGGATTCGCGCGGGGCGGCGGGTGAAGAACGAACCGATCACGGGCGTATCACCTCCTACTGTAGGCTGATGGCATAGGCGGCTACGGCATCGATATCCGCCGCGCTCAATTGGCCGCCGAAGGGGGGCATGGCGGTGCCGCCGTCGGTGATCTGCGTGACGACGCGAGCAGTGTCTCCATCGCCGAGTGGCCGGATGTCGGGACCACTGACGCCCTGTCCTTCCGCACCGTGGCAGACCGCGCAGTTCGCGGCGAAGATGGCCGCGCCGTCGGCACCTCCGCCTCCGTCATCCGGCGTGACGGTGGTCTCCACGGCTGGTGTAGTGGTCGTGGCGCTTCCCCCGCCGCAGCCGGCGGCGAGAGTCAGAGCTACGATCATGGCGGCGACCAGAACCAAAAGGAACGTACGCATCACGGGTTTCCTCCCTGGTAGGCGACGAGACACTCATCTCGTCACGCCCTCATGTGGGCATCGTCCTCACTTTACTACGCGCCGGCACCTGCGGCCAATCAAAGGGCCCATTCGGAGGGCCTACGATCAGACCGTGACCCGCCGTACCTCGCTGAGTGAGGTCTGCATCTCTACCATCTTGCGCAGGCCGTCTTCCTGAAGCGTGGTCATGCCGTCCACGCGCGCGGCCTCCCGGAGATCGTCGGCCGTGGCCCCGCCGACGATCAGGCTTGTGAAATCGGCCGTCACGGGCAAGACCTCGAAGATGCCGATGCGGCCGCTGTACCCGGTGTTGTAGCACCGTCGGCAGCCGACCGCCAAGGGGACGGTCACCTCTTCTTCGCCTAGGCAGACCCTCTCGGTGGGAGTCATGTCTTCCGGGCGCAGTATGGTGCGGCCGGCGCAGAACGGGCACATCCTCCGTGCGAGACGCTGGGCGACGACGAAATGCAGAACGGAGGGGATGAGGTAGGGAGGCACGCCCATCTCGGCCAGACGAGAGATCGAAGACGGAGCGTCGTTGGTGTGTAGCGTCGACAGCACCAGGTGACCCGTCAGCGAGGCTTCGGTGGCGATCATCGCCGTGTCGAGGTCGCGGATCTCGCCGATCATGATCACGTCGGGATCTCCCCGCACGAGAGATCGGAGAGCGGACGCGAACGTGAGTCCGATGGAGGGCTTCACCTGGCTTTGCATGATCCCCGGCATCTTGCGTTCGATCGGATCCTCGACCGTGTAGATCTTGATGCTCGGCGAGTTGATCTCGTCGAGCGCCGAGTAAAGGGTTGTCGACTTGCCCGATCCGGTGGGTCCGGTGATGAGAATCTGGCCGTGTGGCCGAGATAGCGCCTGACGAAAGAGCACCATGTCGCCGGCGGCGAGTCCCAGTTCCTCCATCGAGATCTTGTACATGGACTCGTCAAGGAGTCGGAGGGTGATGTTCTCGCCGTACGCGGTGGGGATGCTGGAGATGCGCAGGTCGACGGTCTCGTCGGGTGAGCGGTACGTCGCCCGGCCGTCCTGAGGAAGGCGCTTCTCGGCGATGTCCATGTCGCCCATGATCTTGAGCCGGGAGAGCACGCCCCCCTTGAGGTCGTTAGAGATGGTGGTAAGTGCGTGGAGAACGCCGTCCACGCGGATCCGTACCCCCATCGCGTAGAGTTCGGGTTCGAAATGTATGTCGGACGCGCGGCGTATGAGTGCGGTGTTCAGTATGTCGTTCACCACGGTGACCACGGAGGTGTCTTCGGCGTAGCGGCGGTCTTCCGCTACTATGCGTGGGGTGGGTGCGTCGCCGTTGTCGCCGCCGACGAGAGTCCCTTTGTTCGAGAACAACATTTCGACGGTCTCGGCGAAACCGGTGGCGGTGGCTACGACGGGCACCACGTCCATGCCGGTGATGACGCGCACGTCGTCGAGAGTGACGACATCGAGGGGGTCGACCATCGCCAGGATGAGGGTATCGCGATCGAAGTCGAACGGGATCACGTGCCGTACTCGCATGAAGCGCTCGGTCAGAAGGCCGGCCGCCCGTGGATCGGGGAGGATATCCCCGAGGTGCACCACGCTCAGCCCCTTCTGGTCCGCCAGTGCTTCCGCCAGTTGGTCGTCGGCGACATACCCGAGCTTCATGAGCGCGTCGCCCAGTCGGGCTCCGCTGTCCGATTGATAGCCCAGTGCCCGCTCCAGCTGGCTGTTGGTCAGATGTCCTCCCTGAACGAGGATTCTGCCGAGTCGCTGGTCGGCGTACTTGTTGTTGGGCATGACCATACGTGTGGATCCTTCCGCAGCGGTGCAACTGCGTCTCTAAGACCGACTTTGGTATACACTATCGGCACGCTTCCGTTCCCCCGTGAGCACAAGGAGAAATGGGCATGTACCTAATCGGAGGCTGGACGTTCCTGTTGCTCGTTCCCGCCTTGCTTTTGACCGTCTACGCGCAGATCCGCGTCAGCTCCACCTTCAACAAGTACTCGAAAGTCCGGTCTGGCCGCGGCCTGACCGGGGCCGAAGGAGCACGCCTTCTTCTCGACTCGAACGGCCTGCAGAGCGTTACCATCGAGATGGTCGAGGGCAAGTTGAGCGACCACTATGACCCTCGTTCCCGGACTCTTCGGCTGAGCCGGGACGTCGCGGAGAGCGCGTCGCTGGCTTCCCTCGGCGTGGCCGCCCACGAGAGCGGGCACGCCGTGCAGCATGCCGAGGGCTACGGGCCGATGAAGCTGCGGAGTCTGCTCGTGCCTGCGGCCAATATCGGTAGCAACTTGGGCTATATCCTTTTCCTTGCTGGACTGATCTTTTTCCGCAGTCCCCTGTTGGTGAATCTCGGCATCCTGTTCTTCTCCGCCGCGGTGTTGTTCACCGTCGTGACGCTGCCCGTGGAGCTCGACGCATCACGGCGGGCCTTGGCGGCACTCTCCGAGAAAGGCATCCTTGTCTCGAACGAGATAGACGGGGCCCGCGCGGTGCTGCGCGCGGCTGCTCTTACCTATGTGGCGGCCGCCCTGATGGCCATTCTCAACTTGGTTCGGATGATCTTGATCAGCAGAAGGTAGGGGTTCCGCCCGGGCCTGGGGTACGGTCACTCGGCCCACTCCGGCCCCGGCAGGCTGCTGAAAAGTGGCGCTTCGCCGCCAGGGCGCGATCGACGAGTGCGAGACAGGGCGCAGGAAGCGCGAATAGCGGTGCTATTCGCGCGACCGAGGACGCTCCTAGACCATCTGTCCGACCACCTCGATCACCTGCGAGATACGGAACGGCTTGGTGAGATAGGCATCCACGCCTGCCGCTCGGCCTCGTTCTTCGTCGCCCCGCATGGCCTTTGCCGTTAAGGCGAGAACCGGTATCGCCGCGGTGTCGGGGTCTGCCTTGAGCGCCGCCGTAGCCTCGTACCCGTTCATGTCGGGCATCATAAGGTCCATGACCACCAGCTGCGGGAGCGAAGCTTTGGTGAGGGCCACCGCCTCAAGACCGTTTGCGGCTCGTTCGACGGTGTGGCCCATCGACTCAAGAGACAAGCAGACGATGTTAAGGATGTCTGGGTCGTCGTCCGCCACGACGATGTGTGCCACGATGTCCTCCTATCCGAGCTTTCCCACCGCTAGGTGGTCCTGTTGACCGGCCGCCATGGGTATGGTGAACGAGAAGCTCGTGCCCTTTCCCAGCTGCGATTGTACCTTGATTGTTCCGCCGTGCAGCTGAATCAGATCTCTGGTTATGGCGAGGCCCAAGCCGGTGCCCCCTTGGGTGCGGGTGGACGAGCTGTCTATTTGCGTGAATCGTTCGAACACACGCGGTATGTCTTCGCGCGCGATTCCGATGCCGGTATCGGTGACGCGGATCTCGACATTTCCGGTGGGCAGCGCCCTGGCTTCGATGCCCACCTTGCCCATCTCGTGCGTGTACTTGATGGCGTTGGTGAGCAGGTTGAGCAGGATCTGCCCCAGCTTGGCGGAATCGGCCTGCAGCGTCGGCAGGTCGGTGGGCAAGAAGGTGGAGATCTGGATCTTCTTGTCGCGTGCGCGCGGCTTTGCCACAGATATAACGGAGACAAGCACCGAACGCAGCTCCACGGGCTCCAGATTCAGTCCGAGTTTCCCCGCTTCGATCTTGGTGAGGTCCAGAATGTCGTTGATAAGGCTCAGTAGGGTCTCCGCGCTATTGAGGATGCTGTGCAGGAAGCCTTGCTGCTTCTCGGTCATCTCGCCGGTCATGCCGGAAAGCAGCATGTCGCTGTAGCCGATCACCGAGGTCAGGGGCGTGCGGAGTTCGTGGCTCATGGTGGCGAGGAAGTCGCTCTTCAACTCGTCGAGGTGCAGCAGCTCTTCGTTGGCTTCTTTCAGCTCCTTGGTGAAGAGCACGTTCTTGATGGCGATGGCAAGCTGCGTGGTGAGACTGGCGAACGGTATAAGGTCGCTCTTCTTGAACTGAGCGGGTAGACGGCTAAAGAGATAGAGGTTGCCGAGGTACTCGTCGCCCACGCGCAGCGGCGCGAGCAAGAAGTCGCTGTAGCCGTCTTTCTCCAGGGCTTTGAACACGCGGAGGAATCGACCCTCGTGGTCCTCTTCGCCTATCATGATGTCTTTGGACTCGTCCACTTTGACGGGCAGGCCGGCGCCTATGAAGGCCCTCAGAGCCGGCTCCTCCATGCCGTGCCGCGCAACGACTCGCATGTCGCCTGCGTCCTTCGAGAACAGCGCGATGAGTCCGGTATCGACGCCCATGAAGCTGGCCACCCGCACCAGCGCGCGCGGCAGAAGGATCTCCAGGTCCTGGATGCGTCCGAGGATGCGCCCGACCTCGTCCAGGAGGGTCAGCCGATGGTTGGCCAGTTGCACACGCTGCAGTTCTCGTTCCAGCCGGGTCGTTGCCTCTGTCAGTTGGGCGTTCGACTGCAGGAGGGCGTTTGAGAGCATGCCCGAGAGCAACGCGATCAGCAGGAATCCACTCACCCGCACCATGACGGCGTTCAGTCCTACCACGGCGGACACGCCGCGGCTGGCGAGAAGATCGCTGGGCTGCCAACCCCCGGCCTCCGCCACTGCCAGCCCGAGGTAGAGTGCGGCCGACAGCGCGGCGGTGAGATAGCTGGCCCGGGTTCCCAACAGCAGGCTGGAGGCGATGATAGGCCACAGGTAGAAGATCGAGACGGCACTCTGCACCCCGGATGTGTAGTGCACCAAATAGGTGATGAACGCCGTGTCGATTATCACCATGGCCCATGCCACGAGGTGCTTGTGACCGTTCACCGACAGCAGGAAGAACGGGATGTTGCTCAGAGCGACGAGTATGAGAGGGAGGGCCATCCACCAGTCGAAACCGGCGGCCTCGCCGGAATGGGCCAGCACGGCGGCCGCGACGGCCAGCGATCCGCTGAGTACACTGCGGGCCACCAATATGTCGTCAAGGCGCAAGTAGTTGCGCCGGAGTCTGTCGAGGACCGTCACCACGCTCTCCTATTCGGCAATGGCAACCGATTGGTGTAGGATTCTCAAGCCCGCCCCCCCGGCGCAACCGGTCGAGACCCAAGAGGCTACTAAGGAGTGGTGTTCCGTGTCGGCCCCTCGCATCCTTCTTGCCCCCACCCATCGGACCGGTCTTGCCGGATTCCTCGCCGCGGGAATCGCCGAGATCATCGGCGCCGGGCGACGGCAGGTCCGTTTCCATCATCTCGGAGTCGTGAGTCCGTCGACTGCGTGGGACCGGTGGGAAGGAAGCTCGTTTCTCGATCCGGCCCTCTACGACGCGGACACCCTCGCCGGGCTCTACGAGCGCACGGCACGCGGAGCCGACCTGTCGATCCTCACCACGAGCCATGGGATCATCGACGACGTCCAACCGGGACCATGGTCGCCCTCCGCAGTCGCCCAAGCCCTCGATTGTCCGCTCGCCCTGGTTCTCGACTGTCGCGGTTGGGGTTCGGGCATCTCAGCCCTAGTCAAGGGGTTCGCGGATAGACTGGGCGGTGTCAATCTGGCGGGGCTGGTGCTTACAGGGGTGCATGACCGCGAACACAGGGTTGCGCTGCAGCATGCTCTTGAGGGGGCGCCGGCTCCGGTGGTGGGATGTGTCTACCAGGGAGCGGGACCCGGCTGGGACACACCTGCGCCCGGCCCGTCGGGCCTGCCGCTGTCTTCTGAACTCGTAGCGACGGTGCATCGGCACGTGGATGCGGCCGGCCTCGAGACTCTTGCCGGACAGCGCGGGTTCCTTGCCGGGGGTGCGACGTCGCCGGAGCGGAGAGAGACGGGCCCCCTGGTGGCCCTGGCCGCGGGTCGCGGGTTCACGGCCTGGAGTCGCGACTCTATCGACGCGCTGAGGGCCGCGGGCGCCCGCGTGCGGCGCTTGGATCTCGCGACCGACGCGGCGCTGCCCGCAGGTACCGCGGGCTTGGTCGTGGCCGGGCATCTGTGGCAGGAGTCGTTGCCCGAACTCGCCGCCAATTTCAGCCTCATGCGCGAGATGCGCGTGCGCGTGGCCGAGGGTCTGCCCACGTTGGCACTGGGCGGAGGGATGCTCTACTTCCTGCGCCGACTCCAGGATCCCTCGGGGCGCACGCACGAACTCGCCGGGGTATTGCCGGCGGACGGCGAGCTGCTGGGCGATCTGGACGAGCCCGCGTACCTATCGGTGCGGGCGGAGCGGGACACGCTCCTGTTGAGTTCCGGTGAGATCATCACGGGGTGGGTGTCGGCGGATGCCGAAATTATGGAAGCTCCGGTGTCCCGGAGTTTCCCGCTGAGCGTTGGTGGCAGTGAGTGGCCCACGCGGCAGCTCGAAGGGGCGGCCACTCCCACGCTCTTGTGTTCGCGGGTCTTCATTCACCTTGCGTCGTGCCCCACGGGGACACGACGTTTCGTGGCGGCGTGCGCCGACTACGAGAGATCGGAATCGGGAGCTATGCCCTCGAGGTAGATCTTGTTGTCGAGCAGGGCGATCTCCCGGATGCGTGCGTGGAGTCGCACTTCGTCGCCGAAGAGGTCGGTGAGCACGAGTTCGTCACCGTCAGGTGCTATCCGCACTACGTTCTCCATGACCTTCTCTTGCCCGCTCGGGGTGGCGAGGTATGCGTGGGCTTCGCACATGTCAGGCCTCCAGCCAGGGACGCAACTCGTCTTCCAAGCGTTTCTTCGGCAGTGCGCCTATGAGCTTCTTCTGTACCGTCCCCTGGTGGAACAGAAGAAGGGTGGGGATGGAGAGGATGTCGTAGCGGGCGGCGACGGCCTTGTTGTCGTCGACGTTGAGCTTGCCTACGTCGATCACCTCGCCGTGTTCGCGGGCGAACTCCTCGAGCACCGGCCCCATCGTGCGGCAGGGCCCGCACCACGGCGCCCAGAAATCGACCAGCACCGGCGTAGCGGCCTGCAGAACGGCGGTCTCGAAGTTGTTGTCCGTGATCTCGGTCAGCGCTTGGCCCATTGTCTGTGCCTCCCGTCCCAGCTCGGCCGGCCTGCGCCGAGGTCGCATGTCAACAGTCACCAGTCTGCCCAGGGTCTATTAGTTACTATACCCTCCCACGGATGGTGGCGAAGCGTCTCTGATTGGGGTAGCCTATTCAGCCCGACTGATGACGTATCGACGATGGAGAGCCACGTGAATGCCACAGACCAAGTGATCAAGCAGTACCGGGAGCAGATCTCCGACACCGATCGCAAGATCCTGGATGCCTTGAACCAGCGCATCAAGCTGGTGGAGAAGCTGAAGGCGTACAAGGATAGCAAGGGCATCGGTTTCGTGGACCCTGCTCAAGAAGACTGGGTGATAACGTTCCTCTCCCGATCGAACCGCGGTCCCCTCAGCGACGACGGTCTGCGCACGATATACCGGGTCATCCTGGACGTCGTCAAGGGCGAGGTGGGTCCGCGCGTCCAGTCGTGATCAGCGGGCTTGTGTAGCCCTGATCAGAAATCTTCCGGGGAGACCTGGTCGAGGAACTCGCGGAACTCGGCCATGACGTCGTCGATCTGCTCGGGCTCTTGGTCGAGTTCGATACCGTTCGCTTCCAGCAGTTCGTGTGAAGCGAAGATGGGTGCTTCGGTGCGAACGGCCAGAGCGATCGCGTCGGAAGGACGGGAATCGATGTCGATCTGCCCGCCCTCAGTCGTGAGACGCAACACCGCGTAGAAGGTGTTGTCCTTGAGTTCGGTCACCAGCACCCGCTCCAGTTTGGCCGACAAGGAGCCGAGCACGTTGGTGAGCAGGTCGTGGGTCATGGGTCGCGGGAACTCCGCGTTCTGCAATTTGACAAGGATCGCGGCCGCCTCCGGACTTCCGATCCAGATGGGTAGATAGCGGTCGGTCTGCTCCGACTTGAGCAGGACGATGGGCTGCTTGCTCGCCACGTCGAAGCTGACCCCGTGGATCACCATCTTGTCGAAGCCTTCCATATCTCTCACCGGCTCCTCACTGTCCGCGACATCATGAGCTTACCCGAATCGCCGTCGGGCCGCCAGGCGTACTTCCTTGACATGCCCAGGTTTGGGGGTAAACTACACGTCCGCGTGGGCCTGTAGCTCAGTTGGTTAGAGCGCATCCCTGATAAGGATGAGGTCCGTGGTTCGACTCCACGCAGGCCCACCACCACTCTCAGGCCCGGTGTCCACTGCCGCGGCAATGCCTCATGGTAGGATACTGTGAGCAGCGAACACGCGTACGCAACCGTGGGGGATTAGCTCAGTTGGGAGAGCGCCGCCTTTGCACGGCGGAGGTCGCCGGTTCGACCCCGGTATCCTCCACCTGACGGTTGTGTCTTTCGGTCGGCGCGGCGCGGAGGTGAGTCATGTTCCGACGGATATTGGTTCCAACCGACGGGTCAGAACGCGCACTCAAGGCGGCGCGGGTGGCGGCCGACATGGCCGCGATATCCGGAGCCGAGGTGATTCTCCTCACGGCGGTCACCGTGCCGCAGTCCCTCGTGATGGTGGCGGGGATCGGCCAGGATCTCGTGGAGGAGTACATCGAGAAGGTTGGTAGCGACGCCCTGGTGACGGCCGAGGAGGTGTTCCGCGAAGCGGGCGTCGGGGTCGAGGCCAAGGTCGTGGTGGGAGCCGCTTCCGAGGTCATTGTCGAACAGGCCCGACTCCTGGGGGTCGACCTGGTGGTCATGGGGAAGCGGGGCCTGGGGGAACTGCACGGCATCCTGGTCGGCAGCGTGAGCGACCGGGTGGCCCACCGCCTGCCCGTGCCGCTGCTGCTCGTTCCCTAGCAGGCTGCTGAACTATGACTTCTCGCGGCGGAGGTGCGCTGGGAACGCGCCAGACAAGGACGCAGAAAGCGCGAATAGCAGCGCTATTTGCGCGACCGAGGACGACGTATCGCGCCTCCCAGTGCGCTTCGGCCGC
>Ga0172371_10002016_pt1 | contig 32415 bp, 27 predicted proteins | sample Lak12m_FD_114543 | JGI IMG/M metagenome (GOLD analysis project Ga0172371, IMG submission 114543) | Freshwater microbial communities from Kabuno Bay, South-Kivu, Congo - kab_022012_12m | ecosystem: Environmental > Aquatic > Freshwater > Lake | place: Democratic Republic of the Congo: South-Kivu...
GGAACGTCCAAAGACCGCCCTTTCTTCTTGCTTGCCCGGACTTATTGAGAAGTTACCCGCGTCCATCATGGACAAGAGGGTTAGGTTGTTTCCCGAAAATAGGGGGCGCGTTTGAGAGGCTCACACACGGACCAGGATGGGGACATGGGTCTGCGCGTTGTACAGGTGGTATCCATGCAGCCAGTTCCCATGCTCCCCAAAGCCCTCTCCGTGATCCCCCGCGACCAGGATCACGGTATCCCGGTCGAGGCCCAACTCCGAGACGTGGGAGAGGATCCGGCCGATGTGGTGGTCGGTGAAGCGCACCTCCCCGTCGTACAGGTCGGTCCGGGAGTCGCCGAAGATGCTGAACCCGGGGTGGGTCTCGTAGTACCAGTGGGGGTCGTAGAAGTGGACCCAGAGGAAGAACCGGCGGTCCCGGTTCTTGTCCAGGAAGTCGTTCACGGCGTCGGCCATCTGGTCCGACGAGGTCCCATGTGTCGCGGGGTCGGACCTGCCGGAGTGGAGTCGCGCGCGGCTGTTGTCGTAGAGGTCGAAGCCCTGGTCCAGCCCCCACTCCCGCCTGAAGAAGCGGTGATTCAGGATCGCCGCAGTGTAGAGGCCCATCTCCTGCATCGTCTCGGCCCACGTCAGATTCTCCGGCAGCACCGGCGGCGGCCAACTGCCCTCGCCCCATTGGACGGACATCGGGTAACGCGAGGTCATAAGCGCGGGAAAAGCGTATCGCGTGCTGGGTGCCGGGGAGAGACTCCGCTCGAAGAGTACCGCAGTCTTCGCAAACCGGTCCAAATTCGGGGTCGTGTCCCGCTCATAGCCGTAGCAGCCCATGTGCGTGGCCACCAGCGCATCCACTGTAATCAGCAGGACGTTCAGGTTGTCTGGCACCGTGTCTGGCACCGGAAACGCTGGCCGTGGCTTCCGGTCCCGCACCTCAGCGTCGCCTCCCAGGCAGTTCTGGTCGATCCCGTCATCCGGCCAGTCGAACGCCCCCGGGTGGACCGCGGGGTCCATGTCGTCGCAGTCGCCTCCGCCGAACACGGCGCTGAACCCGTCCCGGTCCAGGTCCACCAACTTCCTTCCCATGTCAAGCAGTGGGCCCGTGAGGGCCAGATCCATATCTCCGGCCTTGCGCAACGCAGCGGACCGGGCGAGACCCAGCAGGAGAACGACCAGGACGAGGACCGCGGCCCACGGCAGCCCCAGTCTCCACCCCCGAGGCTTCGGAAGGCACGCCGAGGCCAAGGGATAGGTCACCAGCACGAGGAGACCAAGCAGCAAGCCGGCGGCCAGGAGACGCAGAGGGAGGTTCTGCACCGTCTCCCACTGCCAGGCCGCGGCAGCGGAGACCAGCCCAGCGAGCACCAGCAGCGGCAGCAGGAAGCCCAGGACCGGAGCGAGAAGACGGACACGTCCGGCCAGTCGAAAGAGGGGCCGCAGCGCCCAACCCAGGGGTACCGCAACGAGCAGCGCCGCGGCCAGTGCGACAAGGAGCACGCCCAGCGCAACAGTTGCGTCCAGTGCAGCAGTCAGGCCCTTGTGATGGAACCGGTCGAACGACCAGAGGACCACGCGCTGCAGGCCCAGGCCGGCGACAGGTAGCATGACCATCAGCGCGACAGCATGGGCCGACAGCGTGGCCATGTCCCTCCTCTGCCGCCAGGCGTCCCGCAGTGCGCGGCCGGGAGCGGTCCCCTCCAGGAGCAGCCAAAGCAGGCTGTGCAGTCCGAGGCCCGCCACGGCCCCAGCGATCCCGCAACTCGCGATCGAGAGCAGGAAGAAAGCAGCCTTGCCTCCCGCTCCGGGCAGGAAACGACCCGCGTCGCTCACGCCGAACGCGGCATCTGCAAGCCCCGTGAGCGTACCAGCAAGGAGGCCAGCGACGAGCCCCGCTGTGAAGCTGCGACCTCCGCCTTCCCGGAGGGGCCGGTCCGATCCCGTTGTGTCTGCGATCGGCATTTTCACCCTCGCATCGGGCCTGTCCCGAGCGGGCCCCATTGTAATCAGCCGTCGAAGAACCTCAAACAGGCTGCGTCCGGACAATGACATTTCCCAGCGTCGAAGCACGCGGTCAGCATCGGATCGGGCGACTGTGAACCTCATCGACCTACATCGCCCACCCCGGGTGTCTCGGCCTCTCTGGACTGGCTTCGGATCATGGAGATCGAACGGTTCATCCTGCGGAACCTCGCCAACCCCACGACCCCTGTGACGAGTCCGATGGGAAGGCAGGCGAGGCCGATGGCCCAGAACCATGCGGCCTCAGAGAAGTTCATCATCGTCACGCCGGCAATCATCAAGGCAATCCCGGACCGAAGATAGGCCAGGAGGGTCCTCTCGTTTGCCAACAACGTCCGGTCGATGGCCAGCTCGTCCCGCAGGATCAACTTGCCCTTGCCAAACCTGGAGTACGCCGATTCGTTCATCGCGGCATCGTCCCTCTGCAACCGGCCCTGCAACATACCATGACAATGGACTCGGCGGTAGGAAGAACTCGGCACCCGGCACCACGGCAGCGCCTAGCCGGATGCCGTGGCATCAAGGCAGTCGCCAGCATCCTTGACAGCGCAGGAGCGACACAGGCCGTGGACGATGAGTTGCTTCCCCAGTACGCGCTCTCCGGGCGCTACGGCGATCCAGGGAAGTGACTGGTCGGCCAGACAACGTACCCGTCCGCACCGGACGCACTGGAAATGCGGATGACCCGCAGGGCATCGTTCGGTGGTCGCCGGATGAGCATGGTAGTACCAGATGCCATCCACGCCCTGGACTCGGTGAACCAGACCCGCAGCCACCAACGCTCCCAGCGTGCGGTACAGGGTCACCCGGTCGAGCCCGGCAGTGCGGCGCCCCTCAGCCACCTGCCCATGGGCGAGGCCCCCATGAGCACCGCACAGAAGACGAAGCACAGCTTCTCTTGCCGGCGTGCAACGAAGACCCGATTGTCGAAGTCGTTCTCGGATGTCCACAGAACGCATCGTTTCTCCTCACGGGTGTCTGCGAACCAGCGGTTCAGCGCCGGCAAGCCTGTTGAATGACTTCACCCCTTGCATCAGGCTCAGGAAGAGCGCGTCAGGATCCGTCACCCTGGTTCCCGCCAGCAGGGTGGCTCCGTGATGGAACAGCACGTCGTTCATGGGGGTGCTGGGCCCCAGGACAACCGTCGTCCCCATCCGGCCGAGTTCCAGGAGGCGCTGCAGTGTCTTGTTGATCAAGGCCGTGGCGGTGATCACCGTGACGTCCGACTGCGGGATCACTTCCTCCGCAGCGGCCGGCGGCAACTCGCCCCGTTCCGGTTCCATCTCCAGGAACCAGGCTTTTCGCGCCACCGCGGCAATCCGCTCGTTGGCCGGGAACCGGCCGATCACGGTGACCTTCTTCCCCTCCCCGATCCGCAGGACTTCCTCGAACACGTTGCCCGGCGTCCCGGACGGCTCGATCAGGGAGTTGAGCGCAGCCAGGCCGAGACTGGCCTCGAGCGGTTCCCAGTTCCGCAGCCGGGTGGCAAGCTCCAGGGCGCTCCTGCCGACGAGGGCACCGGCATCCGCAAGCTCCGCCTTCCGGTTCGTCTTGTAGGTGTGGGCGATGCCCACGAACCGGCTCTCCACCGCGGTCCAGTGCAGGCCGACGCAGACGCGCCTCACCTCACAGTCCAGACCGGAAACGCTCTGCAAGAGGTCTTCGACCAGCTTCATTGGTCCACCGAGTCCGCCACGGAGTAGTAGGCGCCACAGGCGCAGGACCGGCAAAGCGGACCATCGGCACTCTCCACATCCTTGCCATCGAAGACGATCTCGCCGCAGCGCGCACAGGGGACGGTTCTGCGGGGCCGTCCGGGCAATTCCTCCGGCCGGAGGTTCACAGTCACTCTGCGCCATGCGAGCAACTCCGCATCCGGAACCGCCAGCACCGCGCGGCACGCTTCCTGCCCATGCCCCTTGGAGTTGTCGACGTGCCGGACGTTCACGCGGTATGCGCGGTTCGTCTCGACCTGGATGAACGTCGCAGCCATCTTGCCCATGTCCACGAGCTTGGCACTGCGCCGCCCGATGCGCGTGCCCGTGACGATCTGGATAGCATCGGCGATGCAGCGGTCATTCTCGATCAGCACGATCATCCGCCGGGGATCCTGCGTGGAAATCAACTCCATCCCCTTCAACGCCAGCCGAACCCCCAACGCCTGCCCCATGCACAGGTGGCCGTGGTACGCGATGCAGCGCTCCAACAACTCATCGGGCGGTGCGCTCGGCATGCCCCACCTCCACAGCGACGCAGTTCGAACCCGCCGTCATGGCAACTTCCAGCCGTTCCGGTCTCTTCCTTGCCAGATCACCCACAGCCCGTACGGCCTGTCGGACCACAGGCGCGCCCAGACCCGCGGCCGTCAGCGCCGCCACCCGCATGATACACGTCCCGAGAGCCTCGAAGTCAGCAGGTCCACACATGGATTCACCTCGTAAGCAGCCGGGGCAAGATGCCCGGAGTGCGCTTGGAAAGCAGCCAGCCGAGGAGTCCGGCGACCAACCCGCCAGCCAGGCACAGAGCCACCAGCACCGGCACATCAGCAAGCAGGACCCACCCCTTGTTCTGGGGGAAGATCGCTATCCAGTAGAAGATCAGCAATGCGACATTCGCACCACAGGCGGCGAGAACGAACCGCAGCGACGGGCTCGCTCGCCGGGCTGCCCAAAGCAGGCTGTCCGCCACCAGACCGCACGTGGCGAGGGCAGCGACAAACCACGGGCTGCCGAACATGCCCTTCTCGTTCCCGCTCAGCGCCAGAACCGTCGACACGATGACGCACGTCCCAGAGAACCCGACGGCTGCGAGCGTAGACACTCCGAATCGAGGCACAACGCAGGATGCTGCCAGTGCGAAGACCAGCGCCAACGGGCCCACGGCCAGCGCGATGCCCGCCCCGGGACCTGGCAGACGGAGCACCTCGTGCATCAGGGTGGAGAGCGCTCCGCCCGGAAACACGAAGAGGAAGAGCACTCCGCCTGCTGCGCCAATGAGCAACGCCATCCCGCCGGCTCTTGCCCAGCCACGCTCTCGGAACTCGTTGTTCCCTGCGGTCATCGCTGCCTCCAATCCGGCACACCCACCGGTGCCTCCGCTCGCACGCAAGATCGTTTTTGCCACAGGTCGAAGCCAAATGCAACCGAGTTGCGAATCCACAAGGGAGCGAAATACCTTGACTTCCAGAGCGAGTCGTCCCAAGGATGGAGTGTCGAGTTGACGGCGGGTCTGCCCGCCAGAGAGGGGAGGCTGGCTGGGTGCGTCGTTGATGGGCGTCATGAACAGTTGCTCTCGCAAGCACCGTGTGGTGATGGCGGGCATACGCGCCGCTCTTGTTGCACATCTGGCGCTCTGGCTCGGGTTCTTTCCCCTCTTCCAGGCGCTGCACCTTCAGTTTGTTTCTCACGACCACCGCTACTGTGCTCTGCACGAGCAGATCGAGGATGTGCCGCGCTCTGAGTTGCACGAGTTTCTCGGAGACGCAGAGCGCTCCTCCGACGAAAGGAGCTTGCGCGGCGTCGCGGTGGTGCCGGCCGAGCAGGCACACATCGCGTGCATCCTGTCGAACTGCCATTCCTCCAGAGATCCCATCCTGCGAACCGAAGGTCCCCCGCCAATGGTGCGGGAACCCGGTTGTACGACTACCGCCTCCCGGGACCACGGTGCCGTTCGGTCCATTTCGATTCTCCTGATAGCGCCAAAGCAGTCTCCTCCCTCTCTAGCCTGATCGCAGCCATATTCGTGTGACCGGCAGTCACACTGGCGGGGACAAAGCCAGCGTGGGCCGGTGGTCGCTCGTGCACGAGCACACCAGAAAGGAGGACCGTTGATGTCATTGCGAATACCGTTTCTCGCCGGTGTTATGGCGTTGCTCTGGACCGGGCCGTCGCTCGGCCAGGACGCGCCGCCACCGGCATCCACTGAAGAGCGGGTCGAGGAACTTGAGAAGAAGGTCGACGACCTGACGAAGCAGATCGAAGCCGCCAAGGTCGAACGCATGGTCCAGGACGCGGAGAACGAGGCCCGTGGAGCGAAGGAGGAACCGCGGCCTGAGGACCGGCAGTTTCTCGAAGGCGGCCTCGCACTGCAGAAACTCAACCCCGAGATCACCGTCTGCGGGGACGCGGTCGCGGGGCTGGTGATTGACGGAGACCGATTCTATGCCGGCGAGTCGGATCGGAGCGGCTTGTCCATCCGCGGCCTGGGACTGCACCTCCAACACGCGCTCGACCCCTACTCTGTCTTCAAGAGTGCGCTGCACGTCTCGCCTGAGGAGGGGATCGGATTGGAGGAGATGTACATCAGTTGGTTCGGGGTCGTCCCTTCGCTGTCGTTTACCGTGGGGCGGTTCCGCCAGAACTTCGGCGTCCTGAACCGCTGGCACGAGCATGATCTCGATCAGACGTCCTTCCCTCTGGCCCTCCGCATGGTGCTGGGGGACGAAGGACTGGCCGGCGACGGGCTCGGGTTCAAGTGGCTCATGCCGCGACTCTGGGCCCATGCCAACGAGCTGACCATCGAACTGGTGGACGGCACCAACGAGACCCTGTTTTCCGGGGAACACTTCAGCGTCCCCAGCGCCATGCTGCACCTGAAGAACTACTGGGACCTGAGCAGCAGCACCTATCTGGAACTCGGCCTCACGGGAATGTTCGGGGCCAATAACCGCCGCGGCATGCTCACGGAGGACAACAAACTCGTCGATGAACCCTGGCGGCGGACCATCGTCGCGGGCGCGGACCTGACGCTGTACTGGTCGCCGCCACAGCGCGCCAAGTACCGCTCGTTCACCTGGCGCACGGAGTTCTACTACGCCAACAAACAGCTCCCCGATGATGCGGCGGACGCGGTTCTGCATGCGTGGGCCCTCTATTCGTACCTGCAGTATCAGTTCTCCGAGCGGTGGTTCATCGGCATCCGAGGGGATGTCGGACTGCCCACAGAGCGGTCCAACGAGGAGCTGGCCTGGGACGTGGTGCCCTACCTGACCTTCTGGCAGAGCGAGTTCGTGTACTTCCGGCTGGAATACCAGCATGGGCAGAACATCCCCTACTCCGCGTCCGAGGAGACGCTTGCAGGGCGAACCGACAACCGTGTGTTGCTCCAGGTCGACTTCGCGGCCGGCCCGCACAAGCACGAGAAATACTAAGGAGGAACGGAGATGAGAACGCACTATCCAATCCTGTCCGGCATCCTCGTAATGGCTCTGCTCGTGGCAGCGCCGGCGGGGGCCGAGGCACGGAAGCTCAAGGTGGTCGTCACCAACACGGCGTATCAGTCCATTGCCGAGTATGTCGGCGGAGACAAGGTGGAGGTCCACCACATCGTGGAAGGGAATCAGGATCCGCACATCGTGCGCCCGAAGCCGAGCTTCGCGGTGCTCCTGAAGGATGCCGACGTCTACGTGGCCACGGGAATGGACATCGAGATGTGGTCGCCCGCGCTGGTAGACATGTCGGGCAACCCCAACATCCGCAGCGGAGAGAAGGGGTATGTTTCCGCGAGCGCGGGCATCAAGGTCGTGGAGGCCCCAGTCACGGTTTCGCGGGCGGAGGGGGACGTGCACATCTACGGCAATCCTCACGTCCACACCAGCCCGCTGAACTGCAAGATCATTGCGGAGAACATCTGCGTCGGCCTCAAGCGGAATGCACCTGATGACTCGGACTACTTCGACCAGAATCTTGAGCGGTTCAAGAAGGAGATCGACGTCCGCATGTTCGGCGAGGAACTGGTCCGGCTGCTGGGAGGCAAGACCCTTTCCGACCTCGCGGAGAACGGGAAGCTGATTCCGTTCCTGGAGAAGAAGCAATACAAAGGGCGCCCGCTCATCGAGCTCCTCGGCGGTTGGATGAAGGCAGCCCTACCGCTTCGGGGCCGGAGGATCGTCGCCTATCACAAGGACATCACGTATTTCGCCGAGGTCTTCGGCATCGAGATCGTGGACTACCTCGAGCCCAAGCCGGGGATCCCGCCATCGCCTGGCCACATCGCGGAAGTGATGGACAAGATGAAGGAGCAGCGCGTCCGGGTGATGTGGGCCGAGAACTACTTCGACGTCGGCCAGGTGAGGAAGGTGGCGGAGAAGGTGGGGGCCATTCCGGTCATCGTGGCTCTGGCGCCCGGAGGGCAGGAGGGGATGGGCACGGTGTTCGACATGTTCGACATCTGGATCCGGGAACTGACCGCGGCGTTCGCACAGGCCGATGCGGCCGGCAAGTGACAGGAGAGGCGGCACCCATGAGCATCCTCGAATTGATGGCCGCACCGTTTGCCGAGTGCCTGGTGCTGGTTGCCATCCACACGTATCTCGGCATTCACGTACTGAAGCGGAGGGTCATCTTCGTTGACCTTGCGCTGGCCCAGATTGCGGCGCTTGGCACCACGGTCGGGTTCCTCTTCGGCATCATGCCCGAGACGCCCGCGGCGCTCCTGTTCTCGATGGCCTTCACGTTTCTAGGCGCTGCGGTGTTCTCGCTGACCCGCTTCCGCCACGAGAGGGTGCCCCAGGAGGCGATAATCGGGCTCACCTATGCCGTCTCGTTTGCGCTTGCGGTGATCGTAGTCGACAAGACTCAGGGAGCGGAGCACCTCAAGGACATCCTCGTGGGCAACCTCCTGTGGGTGACGTGGTCGGACGTCGCGGTGGCCGCTGGGGTCTACCTGGCCGTGGGCGTAGTCCACTTCCTCTGCCGGAAGAAGTTTTTGCTCATCTCCGACGACCCGGCCGCGGCCTATGCGTCCGGCGTTCGAGTGCGTGGATGGGACTTCCTGTTCTACTTCACGTTCGGCGTGGTCATTGCGCTCTCGACGAGAGTGGCGGGCGTGCTCCTCGTGTTTGTCTTCCTCGTCGGGCCAGCCATCCTGGCCTTCGTCCTCACGACCCGCTTGTGGCTCCAACTGCTGATCGGCTGGGCGACCGGCACCGTGGTGACGGTGGTCGGGCTGTTTCTTTCCTGGAAGGCAGATCTACCGAGCGGCCCGGCAGTGATCGTCATGTACGGGGTGGTGCTGGTGCTCGCCGGGATCGCTGTCTACCTGTGGCGCGCCGGGAACCGGCGCAAGGCGGTGCGGAACGTCTTGATCGGAATCGCGGTCACTGCGGCCGTGGCGACTGCGCTGTGGGAGGGCGGCCGTTGGCTGGGTGAGAGCCGCATCGCGGTGAGCGACGAAGCCCGGCAGGTCGAGGCCCAGGTCTCGGCGGATCAGGTGGCCACCGAGAGCAAGGTGCAGGATGAGCACGCGCAGAAGCGACAGGCCATCCTGTCCCGTGTCGGAACCTGTGTCGAGGCTGCGGAGGTAGAGAGGTACCTGTCGAGTCCAGGCCTGGAGGAGTGGCTCCAGCTTGCACACGCGGCGATGGCCGGGGACTCGGCGGCCGCACTCCGGTTTGCGGTGATTGCACTGGCCGACGACGAGACGCCGCTCCTCTACCGTGAGGAGGGACTCGACCTGGTCCGAGAGGTAACCCACGACACCTTCGGCTACGACACGGATTCCGAGGCATCTCAGAACATTGCGGCCCTCGGCCGGATTTGCGAAGGCATCCGCCCGATGGGGAGCCGACGCGAGGCCCCGGAAGGGAGGGACCGATGATGCGCCGGAACTTCATGCTGCCATTTCTGTTTCTCTCGCTGCTCTCTTGTTGCGCCACCACGGGCGGAGTGCATCTGGCCACCGATGTCCTGGAGGGACCGGTACTGGAAGTCCACTTCCTCGACGTCGGCGAGGGGGACTCCATGTACGTGCGTACGCCGGGCGGCAAGCACTACCTGATCGACACGGGGGAGCGCGGCGCGCGCAAGTTCATCATTCCCTATCTCAAGGCTCACGGGGTCACACACCTCGACGGGGTCCTGATCACCCACGGGCACCTCGATCACATTGGGAGCGCTCTACTACATCGCAGCCGAGTTTCCCATCGACGTCGCATTCTTCTCCGGGCACATGCCGACCAGCGCCCACAATCTCAAGACGCTTGAGCGCCTGGAGGAGAAACATATCCCGTTGAAGAAGCTTCGGGCCGGCGATCACATCGATCTGGACGATGCCATCGTCGCCGTGGTCTATCACCCGCCCGCGGACTGGGATGGGGACGCGGAGGATCCGAACAACATGTCTGTGGTGGTGCGTCTGACATACGGCGACATCGACTTCCTGCTCATGGGCGACGCGGAGAAGAAGAGCGAGAAGGAGATCCTGAAGACCGCACCGGAGCTGAACAGCGAGGTCTTGAAGGTCGGTCACCATGGCAGCGAAACGTCGACCAGCGAGGAGTTCCTGGCCGCTGTCTCCCCCGTCTACGCCGTCATCTCCTGCGGCGTGAACAACAAGTTCGGGCATCCCTTTCCTGTGACGCTTGAGAAACTCAAGGATGCCCACGCTACGATCCTGCGCACCGACGAAAACGGGACCATCGAGGTCCACACCGACGGCAGGCGCATCATGATCAAGGTCAAGGGCAAGGACTGGCAGCCGGTTGCGGGGATCCTCGGGATCCACCGCGGCGGCACCCGGTGGACGGTGGCCTACAGCAGAGGAGGGCGGAACGCATGAAGATAGTGAACGTGACGGCGGTAGTAGTTGTCCTTGGCTGCCTGTCGGGGGCCTGCGGCCAGGGGCATGGGGATGGTGACGCTCAGATTCCGCGGGGCGACGCGGTAGATGCCGCGGACAGCGAACTGGGAATGGAGGCTCGGCAAGAGGAGGTCTCTGGCGACACGGGAGATTTGGCGGACGCTACGGCTCCGGCCGGTCTCAGGGCCTTCGTGATCCAGGACGTGGCCGACCTGCTCCCGGGCCGGGATGCGGTGGGTCGGATCGGGGATCTGCGGATCGAGAACGGCAGGATCTCCGCGGTCATCGGGGCTGCGGACCATGCCATCTGGGGGCCATACGGCGGCGGCGTCCTGGACTTCACCGCGGCTGGGGGAGAGGACTACTTCGAGGAGCAGTTTCCCATCGCAGGGTTCCTGCGAGGGGTGAGGGTCGAGTCCATCGAAGTGGTGAGCGACGGCAGCAACGGAGAGGCGTTGATCCGGGTACAGGGCAGGGACGGCCCCATACCGTTGGTCGCCTCGGTGATCCCGCTACCGCCCGCCGGCATCGAGGTGACGGTCGAGTACGCGCTCCAGGCCGACTCGGACTGTCTTGAGGTCCGCACTTCAGTCACCAACGGTTCTGACGCGAGCATTGAGGTGCCGGTTGGAGACGGGATCGTGTTCTCGGAAAGCGGCCGCACCTTCGGGTCGGGGGCCGGCTTCGATACGGACGCTCTGGTGGGCCAGGGCGAGGTTGCTTTCCTTGGCGCTGACCTGTCGACCGTCTCATACCTGATGGCTCCGCACCCGAGCGGGCACATGACGCTGGCCCTGCTGCAGGAGGAGCTGAACGCGGTTCTCTACGACTCGTTGAGTCTCGCTCCTGGCAAGTCGGGCACGGTGAAGCGGCGCCTGTACGCGGCGGCGGGACGCAGCATCCACGTCCTCGACCACTACTGGGAGGACCGGGGGAAGACATTGCTGGACCTGCAGGGCGCGGTCGCAGTGAAAACCCCTGGCTATGACTTCCTCCAGCTTGCCGTCGAGATACGCCGGGAAGGAGAGTTCTTCGGCGCTGCGGGACCGGATGCGAACGGAGCGCTTCAGTTCCGCTTGCCGGCTGGCAGCTACTCGGGAGTGGTCGCAGGGCCCGGGGTGGAACCGATGGACGTCTTGTGGGACCTGGGGCCCGACGGTCAGGCAGAACCCCTCGAGATAGACCCTGTCGACCCTGGGCGAATCGACGTGGAAGTAGTAGATCCCGACAACGCGGCGGTGCCTGCCCGCATCATGGCCCAGGTCGGTTCCGACGCGGCCTTCGGCGCGGCCCGGGTCGCACTCGTGCCGGATGTCCAGGGCCAGGCAACCCTGTTTCTACCCGCAGGTGATTACACGGTGCAGGGTTCTCATGGGCCGGAGTGGACCTACTGCCGGGAATCGGTCGCGGTGGCCGCGGGGGAGGCCGTGCCCGTGACCTGCCAGATCGAGCGGGAAGTTGACGTCTCGGGATGGATCCAGGGCGACTGCCACACCCACTCGGAGTACTCCATTGACAGTCACCTGCTGCGCGAGGAGCGGGTGCGGGTGGACGTGGCGGAGGGGCTTGCCTTCTGGGCGAGCACGGACCACGACGTGTTCACCGACTTCTCGTCCGTGATTGCTGCGGTCGGCGCCGAGGGCCTGATCCTCTCGTCGGTCGGCAACGAGGTCTCGCCGGTCGGCCGGCACTTCAACGCCCTCGGTTGCTCTCCCCCGCCGGAGAAGATGTACAAGTACTTCGCGGTGCCGTGGGTCGGCTTCGACGAGGAGGGCGAGGTCACTGGCTTCCTCCCGGCCCCCGCGGTCTGGAAGAGCATGCACGAGGACTTCGGCTGTCGGGTCGTACAGATCAACCACCCGCGCGATGGGCAGGGCTATTTCGACTTCGTCCACTATGACCCGACAGTCGGACCCTCTTCCGCGACTCCGGGCCAGCTCGACCTGACCTTCGACGCGATCGAGGTATGGAACTCGGGGGACGACTGGGACCACCTCGAAAGCCTGACCCTGGTGGACTGGTACAGCTTCCTCAACCGGGGCCACCTCAAGGTCGCTACCGGGAACTCGGACACGCACGAGCTTGAACAATGGGCCGGGCAACCGCGCAACCTGGTCCAGGTCGATGGAGAGCTCACGGAGGAGGGTTTCTATGACTCGCTCCTGGCGTTCCGGGGCCAGGTCACCAGCGCTCCGTTCATCGAGTTCCAGATCGACGGCCAGGGGTTAGGCTCTACCGTCGTCCCTGCCTCACCGGATGCTGCCGTGTCGGTGCGAATCCGGGTCTCGGCCCCGTCGTGGGCGCCGCTTGCCCTGGTGCAACTGGTGGGGAACGGGGTCGTGGTGCAGGAATGGGATGTGGCGGCCGAAAGCGGGGTGGAGCGGCTGGATGCCACCGTCGAGGTAAACCCGGACGCGGACACCTGGTACCACGTGCGGGCTTTCGACCCGAGCGGGGATCTGGCCCCGGTCTATCCGGGCCGGATGTCCGCCGCGTTCACCAATCCCATCTGGGTTGACCTCGCAGGCGACGGCTTCGACCCGCTGATCAAGGAGGATTCGGATGAAATGCCTTAGGACGCGCATTGTGGTGATGTCCGCCTTGCTGGTGACGGCGTGCAGCGCCTCTCAAACGGGAGGTGTGCAAGACGGCACAAGGCCAGGTCCGACAGCTTCGGGACGCGAACCAGCCGTGGAGCCACACGGCCGCGATACAAAGGCGTTCCTCGAAGCGTATAACCGCGACTTCCAGGAGCTGGGCACGGCGAACAACCTGGCCTACTGGAAAGCGGCCAACTCGGGAAAGGCAGAGGATTTCGACGCTTACGCTGCGACGGAGCTGGCTCTTCGGACCCTGCACAGCGACCCGCGGCGCTACCAGGAAATCCTTGGGCTGCTTGCCTCCCCGGGCCACCTGGACCCGGTTGAGCTCCGGTCCCTGCATGTGGCGGAGCTAAAGTTCAAGGGGAATCAACTGCCGGCCGATCTGCTCAAGCAGATGGTGGATGCCGCGGCCGGCATCGAGCAGACTTTCAACACCTTTCGTCCCACCCTTGACGGAGAGAAGAGGACGAACAACGACCTGCTCGAGGCCCTGTCCAAGGAGACCGACTCTGCCAGGCGGCAGGCCATGTGGGAGGCCCTCAAGCAGGTGGGGGAACCGGTGGCGGGCAGACTGGTCGAACTGGCGAAGCTGCGCAACCGGGCGGCCCGCCTTCTCGGCTTCAAGGACTTCTGGGAGATGATGATCGTGCTTCAGGAACACGATCCGAACCAACTGGTGGCGCTGTTCGAGGAGCTGGAGAAGGCTACCGATGAACCCTTCGGGAGCATGAAGGAACGGATGGATGGAGAACTGTCCAGGCGCTTTGGCGTGGCCCCGGGTGACATGATGCCCTGGCATTACGACAGCCCGTTCTTCCAGGACGCCCCCCCGTCGGAAGCCGTGGACCTCGACGTCTTCTACATGTCCATGAAGAAGGAAGAGATCGTCGCCCTGGGAGCCCGCTTCTACGACGACATCGGGCTGCCTGCGGACGACATCGTGGCTCGCAGCGACTACTATGAGCGGGAGGGCAAGGATCAGCACGCGTTCAGCATGTCGGTGGATCGTAGCGGGGACGTCCGGACCCTGCTCAACGTGAAACCCACCGCGGAGTGGATGGACACCATGCTGCACGAGGCCGGGCATGCCGTCTACGAGAAGTACATCGACCGGAGCCTTCCCTACAACCTCCGGGAGCCCGCGCACATCTTCACTACCGAGGCCGTTGCGATGCTCTTCGGCGCACTGGCGAAAAACCCGACTTGGCTGGTGAGCTATGCAGCGGCGGATCCGCAGGCGGTCACACGGCTCCAGACGGCCATCCTGGAGCAGCGCCGGAGGGAGCAGCTCATCTTCGCCCGCTGGACTCTGGTGATGTTCCATTTCGAGCGGGCGCTGTACGCGGATCCGGACCAGGATCTGAACACGCTCTGGTACGACTTGGTGGAACGGTTCCAGATGCTGCATCGGCCTCCGGCACGCAACCAGCCGGACTGGGCCGCCAAGCCGCACTTCACGATCGCTCCCGTCTACTACCACAACTACCTTCTCGGCGAGTTGTTTGCCGCCCAGCTCCGGGCCGAGCTGGCGCGCATGGCCGGCCACACAGGCAGCACTGCCACTCTGAATTTCAAGGGACACGCGGAATTCGGACAGTTCTTCCAGGACAAGGTCTTTGCTCTGGGTAGCCGCCTGCCCTGGCCGGAGTTCGTTCAGGAATGCACCGGCAGCCCGCTGGGCATCGCCGCGTACGCTGCGGAGATCCGGTAGGGCGCTGACATCAACAAGCGGGGGGACACAATGAGAAACGTGGTTCGGTCGGCATTGATTGCGGTGGTTCTGCTGGTCACCGGGAGGGCGTACGCCCACGAAGGGGGAACGGCAGACACTGCCGACGAGCCCACGGCTCAGGCTCTGCGCGATGGTCTGGTGACCTACGAGAAGGGCCAGTTCAGCACCTCGCTCCACCTTCGGATTCAGGGATGGGGTGGTTGGGTTGCCGACGACGCGGACCTCACCAACGGCGACCGCATGCAGGAAACGGGTTTCATGTTGCGTCGGGCTCGTTTCGGCTTCGACGGCCAGTTCATGAAGGGCGTAACCTACGATCTGGAAATGGACCTCTTCGACCAGGAACGAGCTGGCGGGCCGCTCTATGCTGCCTGGATTGCCTGGAGGCCGTCTCACTGGTTCGGCACCGTCCTGGGCGTTCAGCCCTTCCCGTTCCTGATGGGGGAAATGGTCTCTTCGGGCGAGCTGCCCCACCTCGACCGCGCCATCGGCGCCAACGCCATGAGTCCCGAGAACACCATGGGCCTGCTGCTCAAGACCGAGCCGTGGGAGGAGCACCTGACCATCAGCGCCGGCCTGTTCAACGGGCTGCGCCGTGCTTCCTCGTTCTTCGGCGGCTATGAGGGAGTGGGCGTCTCCATGGGCAATCGCTTCGAGGAGTTGGCGTATGCCGCCCGCCTTGATTTCCAGCCGCTGGCGCCCATCGGCCGCGGCATCGCGGACATCGGGCAGGGCGAGGAATTCCGTCTGGCCTTGGGCGGTGCCGGGTTATACAACGACGGATCCTCCATCCTGACCATGGGGTACTCCGCGTACCTGCATGCGAAGTTGAGGGGCGTTCATCTCTTCGCAGAGTATGCTGCGGACAAGGCCGAACCTCGGGACAAGCCCACCACCACCAGTACCATCGCTGCCAGCCTGGAGCGACGGGTGTTCAACGTCTCGTTGGGCTATGTCTTCTTGAAGGACGTGCTCGGTCTCGCGTTTCGTGGCGAGCTGCTAGACGACAACCTTGACCAGGAAACGCAGGGGGACGAGTGGCAGCTCACCGGCACGTTGACCTGGTACGTGGTGGGCGACTTCTTCAAGGCCCAGATCGAATACACGCACCGCGAGGAGCTTCATGGTCTCCCCATCGAAAACGACGCGGCGATGGGCGGCGTGCAGTTGCTCTTCTAAGGATGGGAGGCTGTGATGGTTCGACACACGTCCCGGAACCGGCGTATCCCCGGCCTCGCAGCGGTGGCCTTCGCACTCGTGGTTGCGGCAGGCTGCAACGACTACGCACCTGGCGATCCGGATGCGAATCCGGCCCAGCGTCTGCTGGTCGCCAAGCAAGTGGAAAGCGAGGACGAGCTCATCGGCGGTCCCTCCGCACGAGGCGCGGTCGGCGACTTCCTGATTCAGAATGACAAGGTCCGGTTCATCATCGGCGCCAGGCGACAGACGTTCATGGGCGGCGTGTTTGGAGGCAGCCTGCTCGACGCAGACCGGGTACGCAGCCGCTCCGACCTGCGCTACGGTCGTGGCTGGGACAGCTTCTCCGAGACATTCCCCCTGGTCAACCTGCTGGTCACCAACCCCAACATGCCCGGTTCGAACATCGCGCTGAGCAAGGATGGCGTCCAACTGGTCACTGTCCCGTCGGGCATCGAGATCCTCAAGGACGGCAGCGACGGAGAGGCCGTCATCCGGGTTTCCGGCCGTGCCGGTTACATCTTCGAGATGCTGAAGTTTCTGAACAAGGACTTCCTCTTGAGCTTCCTGTCGAAGCCCCTGGCGTTCGGCGGATTGGAACTGCCGGTTGACAAGCTCCTCTACAGCTTCCTGGGCGTGAACGTCTACTCTCTCATCAACCGTCTGCAACTCGATTTCCTCTTCGTGACCGACTACATTTTGCGCCCGGGCGATGCCTACCTCACCCTGCGGACCACGGCCACCACCTCGCCCCCTTCCCAGGCGTCGATGGCCCGCTGCCCTGCGGTTGCCTGCGACTTGAACTGTGCGAACGGCTACGCACTTCGAGAAATCACCTACAGCCTTGACCCAGAGAAGGACGCCTGCAACGCGGCTAACGAGCTTTGCGGCACGACCATGTGCCCCACGTGTGCTTGTGCGGACGATGAGAAGGCGATGGCCACTCTCAACGAGAGCGAGGACATCTTCAGGATCATGCTGGGCGACGTGGGCCCCTGGCGTGACCCCTTGTGGAAGGGTGGCATCCTGGGCGGCGACTTCCTTTTCATGGGCGGTGACGTCGACATCTTCACCCCGGGCCTGGGATTCAACGAAGAGCCGAAGATCTTCAACAACCTCTGGCAGGGGGCACCCACGCTGGCCAGCCCGCTGGTCTTCCCCTGGATCGCTGCTGCCAGCCAGAACGTCAGCTACGGCTGGGTCACCCGCAACCCGGACGAGAAGAGGGGGTTCGATTGCCCCACGTGGCGTGTGGCGCTGACCTACGTCGACTATCCAAACGAGAAGGAGGTCATCTCCATTCTGAGGGACAAGCTGGGGGTTCCTCCGGCAGAAGCGGAAACCAGGGTCCGCCAGGCCATCGTGGACCGCCGCCCGATCGTCCTGAAGGACGAGATCCCGGTTGAGAAGGGCAGCGACCTGGCGGCATGGAAAGCCTCGGTGCTGGAGGACGTGGTGCTGGACGGAGTGGCCCCCGACCCGAAAGACCCGGAGGCGACCATCGCTGCCGATGTCCCGCTCAAGGGGCTCTTCCCCGACGCGGTGACGGTGGACCTTCTCCCGGCTACCGCATGCCAGTCCGCGAAACTGCTGGTCCCGCTCTTCTCCACGTCGGCCACGGCCGTTATGACCCACAAATCCCCGTCGTCTCTGGACATGGTCCAGGGCATGCCTGTGGACTCCCGCCGGACCTACACGTTTGAACGCTACTTCGTGGTGGGAGAAGGCGACGTGGGCTCCGTGCTGGAGACGGTCTACGAGCTGACTGGCGAAGCCACCGGGTGGGTGAAGGGCACCGTGGTCTTCGAAGCCACCATGTCCCCGGCGTCTCACGTGCCCGTTTTCGCGCTCAAGGATCCACGCCCGGCCCCAACCGATCCGATTCCCGCCTCCTACGATGAGCTGCTGACGGCCTGCCAGAAAGCCTTTGGTGACTCCGGGTTCGCATCGCAGATGCAGTCGGACATGGGGCTGGACGAGGAGCTCGACGGCGACTTCGGCGGACCGCTTCTTCCGGGCCGCTACTTCCTGGTTCCATTCGCTGAGGCCAGTGGCACCGGCGTCCCCGTTCCCATTGAGGTGAAAGCGAACCAGACGTCGCAAGCCTTGGTCGCCATTCCCAGGGAGGGATCCGTCTTGTACCGTGTGCAGGACCAAAGCGGGATGTCGGTTCCCAGCCGAGTCACGTTCATCCGGCTCGACGACAAAGGAGAACCCGAGAAATGGCAGGGCAAGTGCCGGCCTGAGTTGGGTGGCCAGGCCAACGACCTGGGCATACAGAAGATGGTCCACACCACTACGGGCGAGGGAACCGTATCGCTGCCGGCCGGGGACTATGAGGTCTTTGTCTCGCGGGGCTTCGAGTACGGCGTCTGGCACAAGAAGCCCTTCAAGGTTCTGCCCGGCCGTGAAGTCGCGCTCTCTGCGTCCGTCCTCCGCGAAGTGGACACCTCGGGCTGGATCTCGGCCGACTTCCATGACCACTCGGTGACCAGCATCGACTCCTCCATCTCGATTCCCGACCGGCTGGCGGCCACGGTATCGGAGGGGGTGGAGTTCATCACGCCGACCGACCACGACTTCATCACCTTCTACCAGCCGTTCATCAACGAGCTCAACATCCACAAGTCCCTGAACTCGGATCCCGGCATCGAAACCACGACCCTGGAGTTCGGCCATTTCAACGCCTACCCCCTTGACTATCGCGACACGGACTTGCCGGTGCATGGCGCTCCGCCGTGGTACGGGAAAGCAATTGGCGTGGTCTGGGACATGCTGCGAGATCGGGCCGCCGCCGGGTTCACCAGGGACGAGGTCATCATCCAGGTGAACCATCCCGAGGACAGCACCATGGGCTACTTCTCGCAGATGGGGCTCAAGGGGTACAACCTGCAGCGCAAGACTCCCGGGATGGTAATGTGCAACCCGCAGTCCGAGTTCATCTCCTGCGATTTCGATGCGGTCGAGGTGATCAACGAGAAGCGTTTTGAGTTGATGCGGACACCGACGATTGACGAAATGCACTGGTACAACGGCTGCCTATCGGAAATCTTCAAGGCAGCCGATGCTGCCCCATTCGCACTGGACAGCACCAGTCCGGACAAGTCGGTTTGCGGCGCGCTGCAGTTGGCCCCGTCTTTCCAGTGCACGGGCATCGAAGAGACGGCCAAGGCCAGCACGGCTACGGACCTGGAGCGGGGGAAGCTCTTCTCGCTGCGGGACCACTGCCGCTGGCACGCCGAATTCCGAGCCGCGATGACCGCGGCTTCCAAGACGGAGCTGCTGCTGGCGAAACGGGCGGCGCTGGACGGGCTCAAGATGCTGGCCATCCGGTACATGATCGAGCGACTGCCCGAAGAGCAGGAAGCCTACTTCGCCACCACGACCGCCACCGACCTGGGCTGCGACTACGACATGGCCATGGAGGGTTGCACGGCCCTGGTGGACGAGGAAGGAGGCTATCGGGCCGGTTGCGCGGACGCTGACTGCGTCATTGGCCAGTGCGTTTGCGCCGTCCACCCCGAGTGTTGCATGGACCCTGCGCAGGAGGACGAGAACGGTCTGCTCGGAACCGGGTGGGATGGAGTCTGTGCAGCCGCAGCGGTCGACGAGTGCTACGGTTGCGGCATTCGTCCCTGCACCGCCAAGATGCAGGCGTGGGATGCCTGGTTCGGTTTTCTGAACCACGGCTTCAACGTCACGGGCGTGGGCAACTCGGACACCCACAGCACGCTCAAGGAGGTGGGCCAGCCCCGCAACTTCGTGCTTTCGGGCACCGACGACCCGTTTGCGGTCGACAGGCACGCGTTGTATCGCAACGTGAAGGGGCACAAGGTCATCGTCTCCACGGGGCCGTTCGCCCGCTTCTCTATCGAAGGGGCCGGAGTCGGCGAGACTCTGTCGAAGCCCAACGGCGCCACGCTGCCCGTGCATGTCCGGGTGGAGACGGCCTCCTGGTTCGGCGTGGATCACATCGAGATCCACCGAAACGGGCGGATGGAGAAGATCATCCGCATCGACCCGAAGAAAGAAGAAATCGTCGACTTCGACCAGACGATCGCGCTCCCGATGCCCGATGAGGATAGCTGGTATGTGCTGATCGCCTACGGGCTCGACTCCCAGTACTCCATGGCCCCGGTCTACAAGCGCGTTCCCTGGGGCCAGATGCTGGTTTCGAGCATCATCGCCATGGGCGGCAAGTCGATCCTGCTCTCATTCAACGGCTTGCTGGCGGAAGTGGAGCCCATCCTGGGGGGACTCGGCATGAGCATGGAGGGGCTGCTGACCAGCGCGCTCGGATCACAGGAGCTTCCCGACGTGTTCAAGATGATGCCGATCTTGATCACCAATCCCATCTGGGTAGACATCGCGGGGGACGGCTTCGAGCCGCCCGAAGGGGTGGACGCGGATAACGACGGAGTCTGGGACCTGCCTCCCTTCTGCTCCCGACCTTGCCCGGTGGAACCGGTGACTGACGACGACGGCAACTTCGTGGGCTGGGGTGCTTCCTTCTGCGGTGAGAACCAGGTGTGTCGTCCCGACACTGAGGGATCCCAGGCCGGCACCTGCGTGATTCCGATCCCTGAGAACTGCGTGGGGGTCCAGACTGAGGAGTAATCGCGAGTCCCTCTCAACGGCCTATGGGCCGACGAGGAGGGTCGGGAGGCTACGGCAATGGACGCGGTCTTCGTTCGGCTGCGTCGGGTGCAGCGTTTCGGAGGAGTCATGCAAAACTCAAGACCAAATTGGATCACCGGGTTCCTGCTGGCCGTCGCCGTCATTTTCGCTGCCTGCAAGCAGGAGCAGCAGGTTCCGGCACCGGCAGCGACAGCGCCACCGGGCACTGAAGGGGACGCAGGTGTCCCCAGCGCGCTCGAAGCGCAACGCACCGACATTCCCGACGAGGTCTCGATCGCAGTCATGGAGACCAATGACGTACACGGCTTCATCCTCCCATACCGGGCTCTCTCCTATGTGGACCCGTTACGCAGGAAGCCGGACAGCTACATCGTCGAAGTCGGCGGAGCGGAATGGCTCCTGGGCTACATCGAGATCCTGCGGGAGAAGTTCCCGGGACGGGTCGTGCTCGTGGACAACGGGGACATGTTCCAGGGCACCATGCTCTCCAACCAGTTCGAAGGTGCGCCGGTCATCGCAGCCATGAACAGGATCGGCTACAACGCCGCGGTGCTGGGCAACCATGATCTGGACTTCGGCGCCGACGGGCCGGAAGCCCCGGAGAAGGACCCGTTTGGTGCGATCAAGGCCCGGGCACAAGAGGCGACCTTCCCGGTCCTGGCCGCCAACGTGATCGACCGGAAAACCGGAGAAATGATCGGCTGGGACAACTTCGCTCCGTACAAGCTCGTGGACGCAGGAGGAATCAAGGTCGCCATTATCGGCGCTACGACTCTGGAGACGCCCAGGGTGACGCAGAAGTCAGTCGGGGAAAACCTCGACTTCCTGCCCCTGGCCGCCACCATCGAGAAACACGCGGACCAGGCGCGTCGCGACGGAGCGCAGGTGATCGTGGCAGCGGTGCACGCAGGAGGTTTCTGCGAGGAATTCAGAGACCCCGACGATCTGTCCACGTGTGACCCCGCCCAGGAACTCTTCCAAATGGCCCAGGCCCTGAAGAAGGGAACGGTCGACCTGATCATGGGAGGCCACACCCACGCGTTCGTGGCCCACCATGTCAACGGGTTCACGCTGCTGGAGTCGGGGGCGCAGGGAGTGGCGTTCGGCCTCGCAGAGATCCGCTTCTCAAGGAGACTCAACAAGGTGACCGCCGTGAAGATCCTCGGTCCGGTTCCGATATGCAGCGCGCATTTCAAGGGGGAAGGAGCCTGCGGCTTCCTCGACCACGTCCCGGGCAAGGAGACCGAGCCGACCACATTCATCGGCCGAGAGGTCAAGCCGGTTCGGTTCCTGGACGGTCTGCTCACCGCGGACCAGAAGAGGGTGATGGCGGAAAGTCAGAAGGAGCTCGGGGTGCGGGCGGCGGCCAACCTGGACCGGCTGCTGGGCAAGGACAACCCGGTGGGGCTGCTGGCGACTCGTGCGATGCTCGACAAGTACCCGCAAGCGCAGATCGCCTTACTGAACGAGTCCTCCATAAGGGCGCCGATTGTCGCGGGGGCACTCACGGCTGCGGACGTGTTCCATGTGTTCCCGTTCGATTCGGGGATCGGATTCGTCCGCCTGAGCGGGGCAAAGTTGCTCGATCTGGTGCGCCTGGGCACGTCCGGGGCCCACGGCATGCTGGTGCAGAGGGGCTTGAAGGTGGTGGTGGACCTGGAGAAGGACGAGTGCATCGCGGACGACTGGAACAAGGACGGCACCAAGGAGCCGTGGGAACGCGACCTGCTCGTCTCGGTGACGCTGGAAGACGGCTCACCCATCGATCCTGCGAAGGAGTACATGGTTGTCACGAGCGACTACTTTTCAGGCGGCGGCAGCGACTTCAACCAGGTCTTGAAGACGTTGCCGCCCGGCTCGGTCTCGTCCCCCGCGGCGCAAACCACTTTGCGGGACGTGCTCCTGGAATGGCTGTCGTCCCACCCAGTGATGCTCGGCGGTCCGGAAGACGTCTATTCCCGCCTCAAAGAAGGCTTCGCAGTACAGGTGCGCAACCCGGAGCACATGCCTGGGTCGGCCTGCCCTCGCGCAGCAGCCGCAGGCGACAACGCGGAGTCGCGGTAGAGCCACTGTGCGGGGCCGTCTGCCCGCATGGATGCGCGTCGGGTACGGTCTTTGTTGGGCTGGTTCACGAAAGCGCTTCGATGAGGAACCGGGCTGCCGCGGCGACTCCGTAGCCGATCGCGGTGAGTCCGAAGAACTGGAGGAATGCGAAGGACCACCGGCCAGATTCGCGTCGGGTCACCGCGAGTGTGGCCATGCAGGGCGTCGCGATCAGCAGGAAGAGGATCAGCGCAACGCCTGTGGATGCGGGGTAGTCCCGGGCGATGCGTTCCCGGAGGTGTTCCCGCTCGGGTTCGCCCTCCCCCAGCGCGTAGACGACGCCCATCTGCGAGACGAAGACCTCCTTGGCCGCCAGAGCCCCGACCAGGGCGACCGAGAGCTTCCAGTCGAAGCCAAGGGGAGATAGGAGCGGCTCCAGGATGCGCCCCACGCGCCCAGCCACCGAGCACTCAAGCGCTTCGGCTGCACGGCGGTGGGCAACCTCGCCAGGGGTCAAGGCCACAACCCCGTCCGGCAGGTTCGCCGCCTGCAGCCCGTCTGTCACGACAACCTCGCCCCGGGGGATCTCCGCATCCACCCGGTAGTGCCGGGGTTGCGGCCACGTCGTCGCGACCCAGAGAAGGATGGAGATGCCCAGGATCACCGTACCGGCCTTGCGCAGGTAGAGCCAGGAACGCTCGATGACCTTCTGCACGGCTCCCCGCCATGTCGGCAGCCGGTAGGGCGGCAACTCCATCACAAAGGGAGCCTCGTCGCCCCGCAGCAAGGTGCGGCGCAGCAGCAGAGCCAACAGCAACGCCAGGAAGGCGCCGAAGAAATAGACCAGCCACAAGGCCGCAGCTCGCCATGGTGGCGGGCAGAAAGCCGGAATGAGCAACATCCAGATTGGCAGACGGGCGCCGCAGGACATGAGGGGCAGGACCAACATGGTGGTGAGGCGGTCCCGCTCGTTCTCGAGGATGCGCGTGCCCATGATCCCCGGAATCGAGCAGCCGAGGCCCGTTACCATCGGAATGAAGCTCTTGCCGTGCAGCCCGAAGCGGTGCATGAACCGGTCGAGCAGGAAAGCTCCCCGGGCCATGTAGCCGCTGTCTTCCAGGAACGAAAGTCCGAGGAAGAGGAGCGCAATGTTGGGCAGGAAGACGAGGACTCCCCCCACGCCCCCAATGATCCCGTCGAGGACCAGGGAACGCAGCACCGGAAGCGTTGCCTCGGGCCAGGCCCCGGCGATGGCGCTGGCGAGGAAACCGATGCCGGAATCCAGCCACTGCATGGGGTAATCACCCAGGCTGAATGTGACCCAGAAGACCCCATACATGGCGGCCAGGAAGAAAGGCAACCCCAGCAGCGGATGCGCCACCACCAGGTCCAGCGCGTCGGAAACAGCCCGGGCATCGGGCCGGACGCCGCTGACGGTGACCTCCCGCAACAGGCCGTCTACGAAGCCATACCAGGCCGCGGTCATGAGGAGGTCGGCCTGCTGCCCCGTCTCCCGCTCCAGAGCGGCGCGGACCCGGGCCACGGCCCTGAGGGTCAAAGCAGCCCCGGGCGTGCCCTCAGAAAACTCTGCCACTGCCGCCGGGTCGTCCAGAAGGACCTGGATGGCCCGCCAGCGAGAGATCTGGCCGGACTGCGCCTTGAGCAGAAGATCGCACACCTGCCGGACGGCCCGTTCCTGGCGCACACCCAGCACGACCCGGCTTGGGCCGGCTGCCCGCGTCGCCGCTTTCGCAACCGCCTCGCGCAGAACGTCGAGTGACCGGGGCTGCCTGCCCACGGTCTCCACCACCGGAATGCCGAGCAATCGCTCCATCTCAGGCAAGTTCAGCCGCTGGCCCGCCTGGTGCGCCTCGTCTGACATGTTCAGGCAGAGAACCGCGTTGGCCCCGGCCTCTAGAACCTGGGCCAGGAAGACAAGGCTGCGACGGAGCGCTGTGGCATCCACGACCACGACCACGACCGCTGCCCCCCCTTTGAGGATAGCGTCCCGCGTTATGGTTTCCTCGGGTGAGTAGCTGGTCAGGCCATAGGCCCCAGGCAGATCCGTGACGAGGAACGAGCGGCCAGCGTGGAGGTAGTGTCCGGTCCGCTTCTCGACGGTGCAGCCCGGGTAGTTGCCGACGTGCTCATGGCCTCCCGTTAGGCCGTTGAAGACCGTGGTCTTGCCCGAGTTGGGGTTGCCGGCAAGGAGCACGCTGACGTGCTCTGGAGAACCAGATGGTTGCGGAGATGGCGGTGCAGCGAACAAGCTCACGCAGGCCTCACACTGGGCCGGATGGAGACGGATCCTCGCCGTCCGGGGCCGACAACGGAACCACGCGCACCGCCGCGGCTTCGGCCTTGCGCAACGACACCTGGAAGCCGTCCATGCGGAGCCACAGCGGGTCGCCTGACGGGGCGCGGCGCTCCACCCGCAGCTCGGTGCCAGGCAGGAAGCCCATGTCCAGGAGGCGTCGGCGGATCGCCCCGACCGCGTCCACCCGCTCCACCCGTACCTGTATACCCGGTGCCACCGTGGCCAGCGTCACCGCGGCAGACGCACAGCTCTCCCCCTGGCAGCGACGATCGCACTTGGCCCCCTCTGTGAACACCGGGCACCCATGTAGCAACGGCAGGAAGTCTGCCTCTCCCCGGGGGCACGACCGCATGAATTCGAACAGGCGAGTGAGACGGTCCATGGCCTCGGAGGAGAGGTTGTGCTCCATGGCGCATGCGTCCACCTCGGCCTGCTTCACTCCCATTCCGAGCACTTCAGAGAACAGGCGGGTGAGGAGTTGATGGCGAGAGAAAACGCGCCGAGCGGCCTCCTCGCCCAACGGCGTCAATGAGATATGCTCCCGCCGTTCGTAGCGGATGAGGCCCATTTGCGCCAACCGCTGCACGGCCGGTGTCACCGAGGCAGGCCGGACACCCCGATCCCGCGCGATGTCACGGACTCGGGCAACGGGTTGGCCTCTCAACAGGCCGTAAATGGTCTCAAGGTAGTCCTCTAGAGCCGGAGTGAGCGTCACTGCTGCCATCCACCACCCTCTGTTAGACTTGTCTACCAAATGGAGGATGGCCTGTCAAGTTGAAAAAGCACCTACGCGAGAAGGGCGGAGTGGTCCGTCCGGCCATGCAGAAGCGGCCGTTCGAGGACAACGAAGCCGCTCTCGATGGCCACCGCCAGCGTGGAACGGAAGTCCTCCACTGAGACGTGACCCAGGGGCTCAACGACAAGCAGTCTGCCCCCGGAGGCCATGACTTCCCGCACCTGGACGAAGAAGCCCTTGATGTCCGGCACCTCGTGCACCACGTTGAATGCCAGGGCGAAGCCGGCAGTGCCGCGGAAAGCGTCGAGACCCAGGGAATCTGCGGTGCAGAGGACGGGCGTGATGCGGTCGGAGAGACGGGCCCGCTTCGCCCGCCGCTCAAGACCGGAGAGCATCCGGTGTTGCAGGTCCACGGCGACGACGCACCCGCGGGGACCGACCATCCGGGCCATCGGCAGGGTGAAGAACCCCATGCCACACCCCAGGTCCAGGACTGTCATGCCCTCATGCAGGTGAGGTCCCACCAGCTTCTCCGGATCTTCCTTCAGCTTCCGCCACGGGGCGATCTTGACGTAGCCCATCCACCAGGGCATGACGTGCTTGGCCATGGTCACCACTCCCACCGATCCAGCAACTCCAGGAGGAAGGGCGGGTACTCGGTCATCAGCATGTCCGCCCCCTGGACGAACAGTTCCTGGTATCCGGACAAGTCATCGAGGAGCAGAGCCTGGGCGTCCTGGCCAAACGCGTCGGCGGAGACCTTGCGGCCGATCCCGTGAATCACCGGCGACGCATCTGCCACCAGACTCCACGGCACCTCGAACACGTCCGGGTCGGGGTCGAAGAGATCGATGCCCTGCTGGACCTCCTCCATGGTGTCCGGCCGGATTTGGATCCGGATTGACGGGACTGCAGCCCGTGCCTGCACTGCCTTGTCCATCGACGGCACGGAGAGAACAACCGAGTCCAGCATGTCCAGTTCCACGATCTTCGGGGCCAGGAGGTCCATGCGGTCGGTCTTGCAGTCCAGGTTCACGAAGAGCTTCCCCTTGACCAGGAGAAGCGCCTCATCGAGGGAGGGCACGTTGTCGCAGGAGAAGTCCCCCTCGTACTTGGTGGCCGGCGCAAGGAGTTGCAGGGAGGTCGCCTCCTCCATGGTCATCTGGTCCACCGACTTGTCCACCCCGGTTGTCCGCAGTGCGCTACCGTCGTGCATCAACACGAACTCGCCGTCCAGAGTGTCCCTGACGTCCAGCTCAACGCCATCGACGCCCATCAGGATCGCTGCCCGCAGTGCCGAGAGGCTGTTCTCCGGTGCGATGACGGCCATCTCCCCGCCCGCACCGCGGTGTGCAACGACCATCCGGTCCGTACATGCAGGGTCGAGCCAGCAGCCCATGGCGACAGGCGACTGTGGCTTGATGTCCGAATCCCAGTCCGCGGTGCAGTCGAAGAGGTGCGGCGGCGGCCCCTTTGGAGGAGGCTGGATGACTCCAGTGTTTTCCTCGTCGAGATTCTCCAGGGACGTGTCGGCCACCGTATCCTTCGCGGCCGTTTCGTTCGCGTCCGACACATCCGCGACAACCTCGGAGGCAACGGAATCCTCTTTCCCCACTTCGTCTGCGATCTCGGCCGTGGTCTCCGCCGTGTCTGCCGCCCAGTCCGGACCGAGCTTCGACTCGCCGCCCCCTCCCGAAGAGCATGCCGCCAGAAGGATAGCCAAGAGAGCCATGGTCCCGACTGTCATCCTCTCGGGCGTGCTTTCGACCAGGACTGTGACCTTCATGCGAGCCTCCTTGTCATTCCAGGCAGAACTCCCACGCGCAGAACCACTCTGCTGGGTGTGGATCTGGCGGGCAGCCGACGCAACGGGTCCTGATCCTGGAATCAATGGCCCTGGCGAAATTGGTGTACTCGGCGGTTCCCCCCGACTTGCAGGGATACGGCTGCATCCCCTTACGTTCACGCGCCGCTTGCACGCGGCACTCCCGCATCCGGAAGACGAAGCTTGTCGGCGTCCGTTGGACGACATCCTGCCGGTTCACGCTGGCATAGAGCCGGAAGCCGAGCGCCTCCTCCAACGCTTCGAGACCTCCGCCGGGCTCGCGGCCAAGAAACGCGAGGATGCGTGCCGCCTCCACCTTGGCGAAACGCTCCCAGGTCGCATCATTGACCGCCTTGGCCATGGCCAGATCCCACTTGAACTCGCAGGATTGGAACCAGCAGCCGTCGTGTGCCAACCAGTTCCTGGCGTAGACCTTCAGTAGTTCTCGAAGGCCCTTCTCGTCCAGGGTGTCTATGCTCCTCATGTCAACTCCTCCTGCTTCTCCCAGACAATGGACCCATCCTGAGTACGACTGATGCGAACCCTGAGGCCCGTTCTCCCGGACGACAGGTCCGCGTCCGCAGCTCTCATCCTACCGAAATCGGCACAGGCAAGGAAGTCATGCAGGAGCGTGATTGCCCGGGACAACTCCGGCGGCGGCGGGTCTGCGACCAGCGTCCTCTGGAACAGGACACGATGCGCACGCCGAGCTGTGGTCTCGACACAAGCGTCCTCGACGTGCAGCACGAGCCCCGTTGCATCGATTTCGAGAACCGTGGTCATGCGCCCACTCCGTGGACCTGGCCGATCTTCTGACCGGCGAGCACCCGCCTTCCGACGACCACGGACCTGTCAAGTTCGATCAGCCCCGGAGGCCAGAGAAGGACGACCGTCGAGCCCAGCCGGAAAGCCCCGATATCGTCTCCGCGCCGCAGCTCCACGGTGCCCGTACGTGTGCGAACGGGGGGCTCGTGCCCTCCGAAGCTCACCAAGTGCTCACACACGATCCCGCCCACCCCGAACGCGGCAACCATCAGCAGCACACACCGTCGTCCACCGTACACATCGAGTTCGAAGGCGACGCGCTCGTTCTTGCCGACAGCCCAGACTCCCGGCAGCGCGGCCCATGCTGCCACGGAGTACCTCGCTCCCGGAATGTGTCTCGTCGCCACGACCGTCGCATCCGCCGGAGCGTGCACGTGATGGTAGTCCCGTGGATGCAGGTAGATCACGCAGTATTCGCCCCCGGCGAGAGCTTCGGCTACCGCCGCGTCGGCGACGAGCTCGGCAATGCTGTATGCCTCGTTCTTGAGGACCAGCGCCGAGTGGATCCCTTCCTTCTCGATGCGCCCCGTCGCCACGATCATGCCGTCGCAGGGACTGGCCACGGAATTCTCGCCGCAGCATATCGGGCGCGCATCTGCAGTGAGTCTCCTGGCAAAGAAGTCACCAAACGAACAGAACCCGCCGGACGGCACAGCCACCTGACTCATGTCAACGCCAAACCAGCGGATGTAGGCTGTGACCAACGGCCTGAGCAGGGCCCCCGGAATGCGCAGCTTGGCAAGCATGCCCAGAAGAGCGCTGCCCGCACGGGCCGGAGTCCCCTCGAAAAACCACATCATCGCCTGCCTTTGCATGGGACACCTCACGGCGGCCGCTCCCGGACCTGCTTTCTTGACCGCAGTTGCATCGCCATGTCGGCCGCTATCCGTCAAGGGACCCTCCGTCTCTTCTGCATGACGACCACGTGATGGAGGAACCCATCGGCTCGTTTCAGACAACAGAGCCCCTCCTCGCACAACTCCTCTTGCGCCTGCTCCAGAGTGGTCTGGGTGCGCGGATGCAGGCGACCATCTTCCTCATGAACGCGGTCAACGATGCTGAACCCTTCCTCGTCAAAATCCGCCACAACGACCAGGCCGTCTTCTCTGACTACCCGCACCATCTCTCGAAGAACCGCACGGGGGGAGTCGAGATGGTGCAGCACGTCCATCATGGCAGCGCACCCGAAGTGGGCGTCAGGATAGGGCAGGCTGGCTGCGTCGGCCTGGAGGAAGCGGAGCCTGTCTCCCACCCCGGCTTCCCGGGCGAGAAGTGCAGCCAGGGACTGTTCCTCCCCATCGATGTCGACGGACTCCACCGACAATCCTGTCCGGGCCAACTCCACTGCCAGGATCCCCTTGCCGGTGCCCACGTCGAGGGCTGGTCCGCACGCAACTCCAACCATCCCGGCCACGAATTGCGCCGCTCCAGCACGGTCGTAGCCCAGGCGGCGGTAGCGCTCGCTCCTGGCGTGGAAGACCTGCAATCGCTCCTGCATCTCCAGTTCTGCGGACATTCGGTTCACTCCTGTTCAGTCGCGGCCAGGAGGCGAGATAGCTGAGTCCACCCTTCTTCGATATCCTGGGCCGCGAGGCCCGAGCCCATCTCCACCACTGAACGTCCCTGCATTTGTGCCTCTGTCACTGTGCGGTCGAAGCGAACCTTCGGAAGGACCGTTGCACCTCCCGCCCGGGCGTTGCCTTCGATGCGCTCCGCCAGCTCGGGGTCGAGATCCGCCCGATTGACGCAGACGGCCACAGGGATGCCGAAACCGTGGGCCAGGGCCAGGACCCGTTCCATGTCATGCTCGCCCGACAGAGTCGCCTCGGTCACGACGAGCACCAGTGTGGCTCCAGTCACCGAGGCTATCACTGGACAGCCGATCCCAGGTGATCCGTCAATCAGGATGAGCTCCCTGCCCGTCTCGGCCGCGGTGCGACGAGCCTGCTCGCGCAACGTGCTCACAAGCTTGCCGGAGTTGGAGGCAGCGGCCTGGAGTTGTGCGTGGATCATCGGGCCAAAGCGCGTCGTGGACTCGAACCATGCACCACGGACAGCGGGTTCGAGCGCCACGGCTTTCTCGGCGCAGAACCACGCACAGACGCCGCACCCTTCGCAAGCCAGCGGGTCGATGCGGAAGGTCCTTGGCACAGCGCCGTTGCCCCGACCGTCGAAGCGCACGGCATCGAACCGGCACAGTTCCTCGCATTTGCCACACGCCTTGCAGTGGCCTGCCTTGACGCGGGCCACCTTGCCGCCCACGAAGCGCTCGCGACGCTGGACCGACGGGGCCAACACGAGGTGCAGGTCGGGCGCATCCACGTCGCAGTCAACGATGACGGCATTCCTGGCCAGTGCGGCATAGGAGGCCACGAAGCTGGTCTTTCCGGTCCCGCCCTTGCCGCTGATAACAACCAACTCCTTCATGTTTCCTCACTGTCGGGCATGGTTTGAGCCTCCCGTTCTTGCAGCCCTTGGCGGGACTGCTGCCAGCACCGCCGCCCACAGTTCATCAAAGGAGCGCCGGATCTCAGGCATCGTCTGGGCAGCGATGCGGCCGCGGGCACATTCCCGGGCCACCCGCTCGCTCTCCGGAATCTCAGCCAACACCCTGACGCCCTTCTCCCTGCAGAATACGCGTGCGAGGTCGCTGCGCTCTCCTGCGCGGTTGATCACCACGCCTGCCGGGATCCCCAGTTGACGAACGCTCTCCAGCACCAAGCCCAAGTCGTTCAGGCCGAAACGGGTGGGCTCGGCGACCAGCACGGCGTAGTCGCAGCCCGAAAGAGCCGCGCTCAACGGGCAGGCGGTGCCTGGCGGGCTGTCCACGATCGTCAGGTGGTCCGCCACGGCGAAGTGTTTGACTGCACGAATGAGCGGCGGTGACAGTGCCTTGCCAACGTGCAGACGTCCCTGGACCAGGGTGCACGAACCCGCATCAGAGACCTCCACGACGCCGATCTCGAACCCCACTTCCTTGAGCGCACCGGCAGGGCACACCAGGGTGCAACCGCCACATCCATGGCACAGCTCCGGAAACAGCAGTGGCGTCTGCCCCATGAACGCCACCGCGTGGAACTCGCAGATCCGGCTGCACAGCCCGCACGCATTGCACTTGCTGGCATCGAGAGCCGGGACGGGGATACAGACGCGTTCGCAGTGCTGTAGCTTGGAATCGAAGAATAGATGGCAGTTGGGTTCCTCGACGTCACAGTCGAGCAGGAGCACCGGCTGTGGCGCACACCAGGCCAGGTTGACCGCTACCGTGGTCTTGCCCGTTCCCCCTTTTCCGCTGGCGATTCCGATGATCATGCCCAATGCCCCTTGACATCGGGGGCAGAGGCTGCCTTCAGCAGGCCTTTTTTGTAGTCATCGACCGCCTGGGCCACGGTTCCCTGGGCACCCGACACGACTGCGATCCCGGCAGCGCTGAGCGCGCTCCATGCCTTGGGCCCGCAGTGACCGGTGATGACCACCTTCACTCCGAGCCGGGCCGCCAGTTCCGCTGCCTGGATCCCCGCACCCTGGGCCGCCTCTCGCCCCTGGTCGTTCCGGACCACCTCGAATTGACCGGTCTCTGTGTCCACCACCGCAAAGAACTCGGCACGGCCGAACCGGGGATCCAGTTTGGAATGCATCGCCTGTCCACTGCTGCTCACGAGTACCTTCATACGCTCCTCCTCCCGAAGACTACGGCTCCGGTGTGCACTTTCTGGCCCCATTGCCAAAGACATAGGTTGCCCCGGCCTGTCCTGGTGATGTTCGGTCACCAAATGCCAGCCGCAATTTCTCTATGAACCGTTCGCCGGTGCAGTGACACGGGATGAGCCGGTCAACGCCTGACTCCACGAGCGCACCAAGCGTCCGGCTCATGCGCTCATCACTGGCATCCGACATGTGGAATCC